>ENA-UOYN01000009-UOYN01000009.1-marine-metagenome-genome-assembly--contig:-NODE-9-length-173438-cov-8.603548_pt1 | contig 173438 bp, 174 predicted proteins | sample MGYA00238176_ERZ767358 | MGnify/ENA primary metagenome ERZ767358 (study PRJEB28950, sample SAMN06266238) | marine metagenome | isolation source: Columbia River Estuary | place: USA:Columbia River...
CGCCGATTTAGCTCAGTTGGTAGAGCAACGGTCTTGTAAACCGTAGGTCGTCTGTTCGAGTCAGACAATCGGCACCAATCACCACAGGTGGATCATCTAGACACCTTAACGGTTACCGTCACATCGCACTGCTCCTGCTGTCCGATCGCTGCGGAAATCACCGGCAAAAGCTGTCTCAATTTTGCGCCAACCGCTGGTGATTTGACTAGAATCGTCCAAGTGCTCGTATCCGCCGGCCCGGCGCGCAGTTGTTGGTGCAGGGTCGCTGGAATAGTGCCGCGGAGTCTGCGAAGTCGATCGTCGGACAACCGGATACGCTGCAAAAGCCCTCGGAGCGGCTCTGAGGCTTCAAGCGCTTTTTTAATCGGTACCGCGTTGGGAATGGAAGGTTTCAAGACACACTGAGTTTCTTGGAATGAGGACAAGGACAGGATCAGATGCACGTCATTATCACCGACATACGGTCATCGTCTTCGAGGACGATCGAGATGGGCGCAAAGCGCATCACGGCGCTTGTCCTTCTTGTCCTGTCAGCGGCGTTCATCGCAGCGGTCGTCTCCTACCATGCCTTTCTCCGCCTCGGCGAGCAAAATGACTGGGCGATCGTCAAGTCCATCAGCGCAGTGGCTGACGCCCGTGAGGTTGACGCCCAGAACCGCTATCTCCGAGAAAATCTCGATGTCATGGCCAAACGTCTCGGCGAGCTCCAAGCACGTTTGGTTCAACTGGATTCGCTCGGTGAGCGTGTGGCTGGTATGGCTGGACTGGACATCAAAGACATCAAAGCCATGCCCGGATCAGGGGGCGCTTTGGTTTCAGCTAAGCCCCTCACTGTGGATGAATTCGACGCCGCCCTCTCGGCGCTAGAACGCAAGGGTGCGGTTGGCGTCGATGTCCTAACCGTTCTTGAGTCACGTTTGGCAGATCAAAAACTGCAGCGCGCTTTGATACCCACGTCTCGTCCTGTTCTAGGCGGCTACTTGGGTTCACGATTTGGTCGCCGAATTGATCCGTTCACAGGCAATGCGGCGATGCACACAGGTCTGGATTTCCCAGGGCCTGTCGGTACGCCGATTTACGCAGCGGCGGGCGGAGTTGTTGTCACGGCCTTTGAGCACGCGGAGTACGGCAAGATGGTTGAAATTGACCACGGCAACGACATCATTACCCGCTACGCCCACGCAAGCCGCATCATGGTGAACCGCGGTGATTTGGTGAAGCGCGGTCAAAAAATCGCTTTAATCGGGTCAACCGGTCGTTCAACCGGACCACACCTTCACTTTGAAGTTTGGGTGGCAGGTCAATACAAAGACCCCGCCAAGTTCTTGGCTCAAGGGCAAAAGCCGCAGCTGAGTAGCGTTCGTTAAGCGCGTTAAAATTACCACAGTAAGCGAGTGAGCCACGCTGCTAAAACGGTGTGGCTTTTTTGTTGATTTAACCCACCCAGTGTGTTGTCAAGCGACAGCACCGAATGATTGCAGTTATGGCCTTCTCCCTTCTCACAAAAATTTTCGGTAGTCGCAACGATCGTTTGCTGCGTCAGTACCGGAAGACAGTTGCGGCCGTCAATGCGTTGGAAGGCGAGTACGAGGCCTTATCCGACGATGCGCTGAAGGCAAAGACAGCCGCGTTCAAAGCGCAACTGGCTGATGGCGTGGCACTTGATAGTCTGATTCCCAACGTTTTTGCGACGGTTCGTGAGGCAAGCAAGCGGGTCATGAAAATGCGCCATTTCGATGTCCAGATCGTGGGCGCCATGGCACTGCATCAGGGAAAAATCGCAGAAATGCGCACGGGTGAGGGAAAAACGCTCACGGCGACCTTGGCTGTGTACCTCAACGCGCTGGCTGGTAAGGGCGTACACGTCGTCACGGTGAACGATTACCTTGCTTCGCGTGATGCCGCTTGGATGGGGCGCTTGTATGGCTTTCTGGGGCTGTCCGTGGGGGTGAATTTGCCCAACCTAACCCGCGAGGAGAAGCAGGCGGCCTACAACGCGGATATTACGTACGGCACAAACAATGAATTCGGTTTCGATTACTTGCGCGACAACATGGTCTACGACGCGTCGGACCGTGTCGCCCGGGCACTGAACTTTGCCATCGTCGACGAGGTCGATTCGATTTTGATCGACGAGGCGCGTACGCCATTGATCATCAGCGGCCCAGCTGATGATCACACTCCTACATACCAAGCCATCAATGCGCTTATTCCCAAGCTAAAGCGGCAGGAAGGCGAAGCAGATCCTCGCACTGGCGAGGGCGTCATTGTGCCGGGTGACTTCACAGTCGACGAAAAATCCCATCAGGTTCATCTGACCGAGCAGGGTCATGAGCACGCAGAGGCATTGCTCAATCAGGCAGGGTTACTGCCCGAAGGTGCGTCGCTGTACGATCCCGCAAATATCGCATTGATGCATCACGTGAACGCCGCTTTGAGGGCCAATAACCTCTACCATCGCGATCAGCATTATGTCGTTCAGAACGGCGAAGTGATCATCGTGGATGAGTTCACGGGCCGCCTCATGTCAGGGCGTCGCTGGAGCGATGGTCTGCACCAAGCGGTTGAGGCAAAAGAGGGCGTGAAGATCCAGTCTGAAAACCAGACAATGGCCTCGATCACCTTCCAAAATTACTTCCGCTTGTACGCCAAGCTCTCGGGAATGACGGGAACGGCTGACACTGAGGCGTACGAGTTCCAAAGCATTTACGGTTTGGAAACCATCGTTATCCCGCCCAATCGCGTTAACCGTCGCGATGATCAGCTGGATCGGGTTTACAAGACCACCCCCGAAAAATACAAGGCGGCGATCGACGACATTCGCTCTTGCTACGAGCGGGGACAACCCGTGCTGGTTGGCACGTCCTCCATCGAGAATTCCGAAATCATTGCGGCGCTGCTGCAAAAAGAAAATTTACCCCACGAGGTTTTGAACGCCAAACAGCATGAACGCGAGGCGGACATCATTGCCCAAGCGGGGCGATTGAAGGCCATCACGATCGCCACCAACATGGCCGGTCGTGGTACCGACATCGTACTGGGCGGTAACCTCGAGAAGTTGCTTGCCAACGCTGGTATCGATGCGGGCGCTGAGTCTGATGCGGCAAAGCCCATCGTCGACGCTTGGCAGGCTGAGCATGACGCAGTGAAGGCTCTGGGTGGGCTTCGTATCATTGCGACGGAGCGCCACGAGTCACGCCGCATCGACAACCAATTGCGCGGACGCTCAGGCCGCCAGGGTGATCCAGGCTCATCTCGCTTCTATTTAAGTCTCGATGATTCGCTGATGAGAATTTTCGCTGGTGACCGTGTTCGCGCGATCATGGACCGCTTGAAGATGCCAGAGGGTGAGGCCATCGAGGCCGGTATGGTGACCCGCAGCATCGAGTCAGCACAGCGCAAAGTCGAGGCACGCAACTTCGATGTCCGCAAACAGTTGCTTGAGTACGATGACGTCTCGAACGACCAGCGCAAGGTCATCTATCAACAACGCAACGACATATTGGATGCAACTGCGTTGCGCGACCAAATCGCTGCGCTGCGCGAGGGCTGTTTCACGGCTCTTGTGCGCCAATACGTGCCAATCGAGAGCGTCGAAGAGCAGTGGGATCTTGCCGCCCTTCAGCGTGTGTTGGCCGATGAGTGGCAACTTGAATTGGATTTGATGGGGACCGTGTCAAGCGCGGACGCGATCGACGACGAAGACATCGTGAAGCGCGTGACCGATGCCGCAACCGCTCATTTTGATGCCAAGGTTGCACGCGTCGGCGACGCGAATTTCACGCAATTTGAACGAATGGTGTTACTCCAAACACTGGATTCCAACTGGCGCGAACACCTGAGTTCACTGGACTATTTGCGTCAAGGTATTCACCTCCGCGGTTACGCGCAAAAGCAACCGAAGCAGGAGTACAAGCGTGAAGCTTTTGAGCTCTTCGGCCTGATGTTGGATAACGTGCGCAACGAAGTGACCCGTATCTTGATGAATGTTCGGATTACCGAACCCGAGAGCGTTCAAACAGCAACCGCTGAGATGGAAGCGCGGGGCGAAGACCTATCCAACGTGCAGTACACCGCGCCAACCGAGACGGGGGAGGCGCAAACCATCACCAACGCGCTATTTGCTGATGGTCCCCGCCTCGATGATGTGCCGCGCGTTGGACGTAACGATGCCTGTCCTTGCGGCAGTGGCAAAAAATACAAGCACTGTCATGGCGCACTCGCCTAATTGCTGACTGAAAGCGAGCCATATGCCCGTCAATTTGCCCATTCCTTCCGCTGCCGATCTCTGCTCAGTCCCTGGTATTCGTTGGGGCGTCGTTGCGGCGGGGGTACGTAAGCAGAATCGAAAAGATGTGAGTATTTGCGTACTCGATGAGGGCAGTCAGGTCGATGCCGTGTTCACGGAAAATCGATTTTGTGCCGCCCCCGTTCAGGTGTGTCGAACGCATCTCGCGAATGGCGACGCCATCCGCGCACTGGTGATCAACACAGGCAATGCCAACGCCGGCACCGGTGCCAGTGGCTTGGCCCATGCCAACCAGATGGCACAGGCCGCCGCCGATGCGCTTGGTGTAAAGGCCACGCAAGTGTTACCGTTTTCGACGGGCGTCATCCTCGAGCCATTGCCGATTGATCGGGTTCGGGCCGGCATTACCCAAGCTGCTGGGGTACTCGAAGCCGACGCTTGGCTGACGGCCGCACAAGGAATCATGACCACCGACACGCAGCCGAAGGCCTATAGCCGTCAGTGCGTCTTGGGGGGTACAACGGTGACCGTGACCGGAATATCAAAAGGCGCTGGCATGATTCGTCCGAACATGGCGACGATGCTCGGTTTTGTCGGCACCGATGCCCAAATCGCACCCGCCCTGATGAAGGGATTGGCAAAACGTTTGGCTGACCAATCCTTCAATCGCGTCACAGTGGATGGCGATACGTCGACAAATGACAGTTTCGTGGTGATGGCGACTGGCGTTGCCGCGAACGCCATGGTCACGGACTGGGCGTCTGATGATGGTCAGACATTGCTCGACGCGCTATTGGGTGTGTCGCGCGATCTTGCCCATGCGATTGTGCGTGACGGTGAGGGTGCGACCAAATTCATCACCATTGAGGTGGGTGGTGGGCGTGACACGGCTGAATGCCTCAAGGCCGCTTACGCCGTGGGACACTCGCCTTTGGTGAAGACAGCGTTTTTTGCGAGTGACCCCAATCTCGGGCGTATTTTGGCCGCTGTTGGATACGCTGGTATTTCTGATTTGGACGTATCCGGCGTTGATGTCTTCTTGGACGACGTGCAGGTTGCGCAGGGCGGCGGTTTGCATGCCGCTTATACCGAGGCGCAAGGTGCAGCGGTGATGACAAAGTCAGAAATTACGATTCGAATTGAGTTAGGCCGTGGGTCCGCCCGTGACACGGTATGGACCTGTGACTTCAGTCACGACTACGTGTCCATCAATGCCGATTACCGCAGTTAATTGACCCCAATATGGCACAGACAGACGCCTTACTCGCCGAGCTCATTAAACGAGCCGATCGCCTCATTGATGCATTGACTCAGGCACATGGCGGGCCGCAATTGGCGCCGCCTGATTGGGATGCGAGCGTCGCTTACCGTTATCGGCGCTACCGCGACGGTCGTACGGCACTCGTGCCTGTGCCCCATGTGGCAAATCTGTCCCTCGATGACCTCCAAGAGATCGACGATCAGAAAGAGAAAATTAAACGCAACACCGCCCACTTTATGGCGGGCCTACCTGCCAACAACGTGTTGCTGACCGGCGCGCGGGGAACTGGAAAGTCATCCTTGATTAAGGGGTGCTTGAATACATACAGCGCAGAGGGCTTGCGTCTGATCGAAGTGGATAAGGCCGACTTGATTGATCTGCCTGACCTCATCGACGCTGTCGCCGATCGCCCAGAGCGTTTCATCGTTTATTGCGATGACCTGAGTTTTGAGGATGGTGATCCAGCGTACAAGGCTTTGAAATCGATTCTTGACGGTACCGTTTCTGCAGCCGGTGCAAATGTGTTGATTTACGCGACCAGTAACCGTCGGCACTTGCTGCCCGAATACATGAGCGAAAACGCCACCTACACGCACACATCCGATGGTGAGGTACATCCCGGGGAAGGCGTTGAGGAAAAAATTTCCCTCAGTGAGCGATTTGGTTTGTGGATCAGTTTTTATCCGTTCTCGCAGGACGAGTATCTGGTTATTGCAAATCAGTGGTTGCTACATTTTGGGGTCGATCCTACGGCTGTTGAGGCGGCCAGGCCACATGCGCTGTTGTGGGCACTTGAGCGTGGTTCACGCAGTGGTCGTGTCGCTTACCAGTTTGCCCGCGACTACGCGGCGGCGCAGCAGGCCGGTGACTGACGAGCGCCCATCCGTTTTGCGGGTATCGCCCGAAATACCTCGCCAGGTACCTGATCGGCCCGTGACCGAGGTGGCTGTTGGTATTCTTCAAGGCGCGGACGGTAAGGTGCTACTGACGACGCGCCCCATCGGCAAAGCGTATGCCGGCTATTGGGAGTTTCCAGGCGGGAAACTAGAGTCAGGGGAGTCTGTTATCGACGCCCTACGCCGCGAGTTGCGCGAGGAGATCAATATTGAAATCAAAGATGGTTGTGTGTTGCAAACCGACTTGGTTGATTATCCCCATGCCCTTGTGCGCCTGCATTTTTGCCTGGTTCGCGCGTGGTCGGGCTCTTTGGCGATGCGTGAAAGTCAAGCCTATCAGTGGACCGATCTGCCAACCCGGTTGGCACCAATCCTTCCCGGGACCCTACCGGTTCTCGATTGGCTTCCCAGTCGGTTAGCGGCGATCCGGTTCGTCTAGATCGCTGAGCGGATCTGTGTCTGGCGCAGGTACACGGTAAGCCTCTGTGGCCCAAGCGCCGAGATCGATCATCTTGCACGCTTCACGGCAAAACGGCCGGTACGGGTTGCCGGGGCCATAAACAGCGTCGTTTCCGCACGTTGGGCATTTGACGATCGTCTCTTTGAACGGGGGTGTGGGGGTGCTCATGGTGGCGTGTCAACTGCAGTTGCTGATGAGGAAGTCGACATCCCCCTTCATCCCTTGGAGCTTATGATCGGCGTCGACACGCATCACCCGTACGGACAGGAGTAGGCGATTGGCACTGATTTCAGGGACCCAGCCAGCACCATCGGGTACGCCAATTCTGACCAAACTGACATTTCGCCCCTGCGGCAAATTCTGTTGGTAGTTCCCGTCCTTCGCCACAACGGAGTGGGGGGCTGCGCTGTCGCGGAGCAGGCCAAGCAAGCGTTTCAGGGCGTTTGCAACGGGGCTGATCGTCGTCATCCACTCATCGATCGCCGATTGCCGCGCGCGCGCCGGTTGGGCGAGCCAGTGGTGATAGGCGGGTAAATCAAATTCGCAAGTACCCGCTGGGATACTCATACGGCCTCGAATCGATGACAGGAAGTCAGATTCCGATAAGCCTTGGCCCAACTTACCGACCATCGCGTTCAGGGCAGCGTGGTGTTGGTCAAGTTCAGTCAATAAACCACTCAGCGCTGATTGATCAATATTTGGGTTTTCGGCGTAACTCGCAAGGACAGTTTTTTGCTTATCAACGTCTTTCAGTAAGTCACCCCGAAGGTCAGCGCGGGAACCGACATCTATCAATTCAAACAGGGTTTGAAGCGCAAAGTGATGGTCATGCTCACCATCGCCCGCTTTTAGTGCCGATAAACGATCGATGAGACGCTCAACCCGAAGGTAGGTGCGCATCTTTTCGTTGATAGGGTATTCGTAGGTAATCACAGGCAAATGCGGACTCGGTTATGGCGCCGAGGCGCCGTGCGCACAATCATATATCGAGTTGATGAAGGTGATCATCAACTTGAGTCGACAATTCAGCAATCGTGATCTGGTCATTGTAGAGAACGGTGTCGGCGATCGCCAAACGCGCCGCGCGTGATGCTTGTTGCGCCATGATGGTCTCAACCTGAGCCGTGGAGAGACCATTGCGCGCTTTCACGCGGGCAACCTGCGTGCTCGGCAGACAGTCAACCACCCATATGCGTTCGCAACGCGCCCGCCAGTAGACGGACTCAGCAAGCAAGGGGACGTCGCAGACCACGATGTCTGTCGTTGCGTCATCAATGGCTTTGGCCATTTGTACCTGCACCAGCGGGTGGATGATCGCTTCTAGCTGCTGCTTTGCAGAGGCGTCGGTAAAAATTTTCTCACGCATGTAAGCGCGGTCCATGGCCCCTTCGGCGCCAATGGCGCTGTCTCCAAATGACGATCTGATCGCGTCTATGGCGAGGCCGCCTTTGAGGGTCAGCGCACGGGCCGCTTCATCTGCATCGACAACCGTGAGACCGTGCTGGGCCAGGCAGCGAGCAACCGTGCTCTTACCGCTGCCAATGCCACCGGTCAGTCCCCAAACGCTGCGTCGTCTCATGGGCGCTATTGTGACCCAAAAGTGCCCCACCGATACAGCAGAACCAGCAGGGCAGCGAGTGCAAGGAAAGGTCCAAATGGAATCGGCACTTCGCCACCCTTTTTCCGCCGAAAGCGGGCCAGTGTCAGCACCCCGAAAATGGCACCCGTGAGCGATGCAAACAACAGCAGCCAGGGGAGGGGTATCCATCCGAGCCAAGCGCCGAATCCTGCCAATAACTTCATATCCCCGCCGCCGAGGCCAATCCGTTGGGTTCGCCAACGGTAAAACCAGCCCACGATTGCCAATACGCCCCACCCCAAACCGGCGCCGATCAGGCTGTCTCGCCAGGAAATGTGGGTGGCGCCGAAGGCACTGAGCGCTAAACCCGCGCCCAAGAAGGGCAGTGTCAGCACATCGGGTAACCAATAGGTTGTGGCATCGACCCAAGCCATGACAAGCAAAACGATACCCCAAAGACCCCACATCAGCGCGATGAGGGGCGTTGTTGGGGCATGCCATAAGCACATCACAAACCAGGCTGCGCCCATGAGCTCGACCAATGGATAGCGCCATGAAATCGTTGCGTCACAGTGCCTGCAACGGCCGCGTTGTCGAACGTAGCTCAGGATGGGGACCAGTTCACTGACGGTCAGCGGTTGAAGACAGACGGGGCACTGCGAGCGTGGACCACTGGGCGCGCCATGGCCCTGTGGGATGGTCCTGAATCGGTGATCCAGCCAGTGGGGCAGTCGCGCAATCACCACGTTGGCGGCACTACCGAAGGCCAGCCCAAGCAGCGCAAAGAGCATGATGGTTAACCCGTGATCGATGGCCATTTTTAAATTGTTTGTCCGATTTGAAAGACGGGCCAATACATAGCCAAGACGATGGTACCAATGATAGAGCCCAATAGGACAATCGACAGGGGTTCAATCGCGGCTGTCCATTTTTCGAGTGCCGTGGTTGCTTCGACATTCAGGGTGATCGCGGCGTTATCCAAAAATTGATCGAGTTGCCCCGTTGCCTCGCCGACAACACACAGTTGCGCCAAGAGGGGGGCGATGTCGGGATGCGCCGCGAACGCCTCGCTGATTGGCTTACCGTTGCTGACGGCCCGATTAACGTTGTCGATGATGGCTTGAAAGCGAAGAGACGCTTGTGCCTGTCGCAGATGAGATAGGGCCTGCGTGAGTGGCAGTCCCGCTTTGAGCAGGCTACTGAGGGTTTCTGCCAGTGCTGCGCTGTACACAAGCCGTAACCAATGCCCGAACCACGGCACGAAAAATAGCACCTGTTCGTAGCTTCGACGGACGAGTGGTCGACGCATTTGATGCTTGAGGAAAACAGCGGCCACCGTGGCGAGCAGGATGAGCCAAGCGCCCCAGTCAGCGAGTCCACTGGCGCTACGGATGAGTTGCTGGGTTAACCAAGGCAATGGTGTGCCGCGCTGCGCGAATTGGGCCTCAAAGCCCGGTATGACCCAAATCATGATGAGAGAGATGACGGTCACCGCGACGATTGCAATGGTGATTGGGTACCGAATTGCCGCCCGAATTTGCGCCTGCCTGTGGGCATCGCTTGCCAGTTGTCGCGAGAGATGCGCCAGACCCACAGCGAGTTGACCGCTTTCCTCTGAGGCTGCGACGATCCCAAAGTAAAGCGGGCTGAATTGGTACTGTTGACGGCGGATGCATTCAGAAAAAGCGTACCCCCCCAACAGGTCGGTATGAAGCATCGAGAGGCATTGAGCCACGGGTATCGGGCAGTGGCGCGCTTTGATTAATGCCAGCGCATCTGTCAGGGGGAGGCCAGCGCTCAGCAGGTGGGACAGTTGTTGCGTCAGACGCAAACGGTCAGTCGCCGTTATGCGCCGTTGGGTGTGTTTTTGAGGGGGCTGTTGGGGGTGAATTGAAATGGTTAGCAAGCCTTCGGCGCAAAGGCGCGCCTTTAGATTAGCCGCCGAGGCGGCCTCGGTTTCACCGTTGCGCCAGTCGCCAGACCAATCACGTGCTGACCATTTAAAAGTCAACATGTCGGCGTAACTCCTCAATGCTGGTGAGACCACTTTCAACCAAACGTTGGCCACTTTGGTTAAGGGTCTCAACGCCTTGGTCTTCACAAATGGTGGCCAATCCTTTGAGGCTTGTGTGAGCCAAAAGTGCAGCACTCAAGTCGGGTGTCATCGGGAGTACCTCAAAGATGCCGATCCGACCTTGATAGCCGTTCACACAGTGGATGCAACCCTTCGGACCGTAGCGGACTGTCGCATTGCGATCATTGTTGCTAAGGGGTTGCTTGCAACGCGGGCAGAGGCGCCGAAGCAACCTTTGTGCGGTCACCAAACGCACGGCAGAGGCAATTTGGATGGGAGGGATACCCATATGAACCAAGCGGATGAGTGCCGATGGCGCGTCATTCGTGTGCAGTGTGGAAAGAACAAGATGCCCAGTTTGTGCTGCTTGGATCGAAATCGTCGCAGTGAGATCATCACGTATTTCGCCGACCATGATCACATCGGGATCCTGTCGAAGGAACGCGCGAAGCGCCACAGGAAAGCTAAGCCCCGCTTTCTCATTGACCTGAAGGTGCTGAACGCCGGATATCGGCATCTCGACAGGGTCTTCAACCGTACAAATGTTGACCGTTGGTGCATTCAGACGTTGGAGGCAACTGTAAAGTGAGATGGTTTTGCCACAACCGGTTGGGCCTGTCATGAGGATGAGGCCATTGGGGGCATCCAAAGCCCCCTCGAGCGTTTTGAGCTGTGCGCTGGTGTAACCCAAGTCGGCCAGCTGATTCTGTTGGGTTGCTTGTCCCAAAATACGAATCACCAACTTCTCGCCATCAACCGTTGGCAAGCTGCTGACGCGACAATCCCAAATCTGGTTGGGTGCGCCCTTGTAGGTCAGGTGACCGTCCTGCGGGAGGCGCCGTTGTGCGATGTCCATGCCTGCCTGCACCTTAATGTGCGCGCACAAAGCGTCGCGGGTTACCAGCAAGGGCAGGGGGTCAGCGAGCTGGTCGTGGGGCACTAAAACCCCGTCAATGCGGAATCGGCAGCGCAGGCTCAACGCGTTCGGTTCAATGTGAATATCACTGGCGCGGAAGGTACAGGCACGCGCTAAAAGGTACTGCCATGTGGCTGTCGGGTCAGTCATCGCCCCATGTTGGCCCGGACACGGTTCCGCGCAAGAGCGAAAACGTGGGGGTGTTTTTTATTTGCTCAGTAGGCGCATGGCGTCTTCGAGGCCTTTCAGCGTGAGTGGGTACATGCGGCCTCCCATCAGCTGTTGGATGACGTCGATACTCTGACGGTACTGCCAGACGCCTTGGGGCTCGGGGTTGATCCAAGCGTATTTTGTGAACGTTTGCGTGAGGCGTTGTAGCCACTCTGCACCCGGCTCCTCGTTGTTGTACTCAACGCTGCCACCCGGCTGCAGGATTTCGTAGGGACTCATGGTGGCGTCACCTACAAAAATTAATTTGTAGTCACGGTTGTACTTTCGCATGATGTCCCAGGTCGAGAATTTCTCTGCGTAGCGCCGACGGTTGTTCTTCCAAACGTAGTCATAGACACAATTGTGGAAGTAATAAAACTCAAGGTGCTTGAATTCCGAGCGCGCAGCGGAGAACAGCTCCTCGACCCGCTCAATGTGTTCGTCCATCGTGCCGCCCACATCCATCAACAAGAGCACCTTGACGTGGTTGTGCCGCTCGGGGACGAGTTTGATATCCAAGTAGCCGGCGTTGGCGGCGGTGTTGCGAATTGTGCCGTCAAGATCCAGCTCTTCTTCGAGGCCTTGCCGTGCAAATTTTCGTAATCGCCGTAAAGCCACCTTGATGTTGCGCGTACCGAGCTCCTGCGTGTCATCGTAATCGCGGTAAGCGCGTTTTTCCCACACCTTAACGGCACTCTTGTTGCCGCCTTTCCCACCAATGCGAATACCTTGGGTGTTGTAACCGCCATTGCCAAAGGGTGATGTGCCACCCGTGCCGACCCATTTGCTACCGCCTTCATGCCGCTCTTTTTGTTCTTCAAGGCGCTTCTTCAACGTGTCCATAAGCTCGTCGTAGTCGAGCTTGGGGGCTTTTTCCTTCTGCGAGTCAGTGAGCAGCTTTTCTATTTCCTTTCTCAGCCAATCCGATGGAATGGGCTTTGAGAAATCAGCGATCGCATCAACACCTTTGAAGTAAGCGCCAAATGCCTTGTCAAATTTGTCGTAATGCTTTTCGTCTTTCACCAAAATCGCGCGGCTCAAGAAGTAGAAGTCCTCCATCGAGCAGGCATCCGGATTGCCAGGGCCGATCACGTTTTGATCCAACGCATCCAACAGCGCCAGATGCTCCTTGATTGAGACGGGGAGTTTGGCCGCCCGAAGGGCATAGAAGAATTGGGTCAGCATGCGGGCGGCGCCATTCTTTGCGTGGGCTGGGATCGGCCAAGCTTGTCATTGAGGTGGGCCTTGACGGTCGGCCACTCGCTGCTAATGATGCTGTAGACGTATGTGTCTCGCAGGGTGTTGGGTGCGAGCGGGTGGGGCGTGATTTGATGGTTGCGCAGTATGCCGTCAAGTTTGGCACCCAGGCGCTCAATCGCTTGCCGGCTTCGCTGGTTAAAAGCGTGCGTTCTAAATTCAACGGCAATGCATTCGAGTTGTTCAAACGCGTGAGCCAGCAACAAGCGCTTGCAGGCCGTATTCAGAGCGGATCGCTGTACCGCGCGACGGTACCAAGTACTGCCAATTTCAACGCGCCGGTTGCCATCGTCAATGTTCATGTAAGTCGTCATGCCAACCGCCTTACCCAACAGCGGTCCTGGTTGCTTTGACATCACGGCAAAGGGGTTCATGCGGCCGCTGGCTTGCAGGTCAAGACGGCGTTTGATCTCAGTAGCCATGCCCTGCGCATCGGGTATCGCGGTGAACCACAGTTCGTGTAGGGCACCGTCGGCAGTCGCCTCTTTGAGGTCATCGGTATGACTGTGCGCAAGTGGCTCGAGCCGGACCCACTCGTTCTCAAGGATGACAGGTTGTGCGAAGGCGTTCACGGTTTAACGGTTCCGGTTATTCATGAACACCAATTTTTCAAAAAGTGTGACGTCTTGTTCATTTTTCAGTAGCGCGCCCACAAGCGGCGGCAAGCTGATTTTGTCGTCAGCGCTTTGCAACGCCTCCAACGGAATGTCCTCTGCAACAAGCAGCTTCAACCAGTCGATCAGCTCCGACGTGCTGGGTTTTTTCTTGATTCCCGGCAGATTTCGAACATCGTAGAAGGTTTTCAAGGCGCAGGTGAGTAATTCCTTTTTCAGCGTTGGGAAGTGGACGTCCACAATCGCGTTCATGGTCTCCGCATCAGGGAACTTGATGTAGTGGAAAAAGCACCGACGCAGGAAGGCGTCCGGCAGTTCTTTTTCGTTATTCGACGTGATGAATACCAGCGGGCGATGTTTTGCTCGGATGGTTTGGCGGGTCTCATAACAATAAAACTCCATCCGGTCGATTTCGCGAAGCAAGTCGTTTGGGAATTCGATGTCCGCTTTGTCGATCTCATCAATCAGGAGCACGACCGGCTTATCTGATGTGAACGCCTGCCACAACACCCCCTGAACAATGTAGTTTTCAATGTGCTTCACGCGCTCACTGGCATCGCCCAGCTGGCTGTCACGTAGCCGACTCACGGCGTCATACTCATACAGGCCTTGTTGGGCCTTGGTCGTTGATTTAATGTGCCACTGGAGCAAGGGCATGTCCAAGGAGGCAGCAACCTCCTCTGCCAACATGGTTTTTCCGGTGCCCGGCTCGCCTTTGACCAAAAGTGGCCGACGCAACGTCATGGCTGCGTTCACGGCAAGCATCAAGTCAGGGGTTGCGATGTAGTTTTCGGTGCCTTGGAATTTGCTGGTCATAGGGGTATTTTGAGGAAATTTGACGGGCTGTTGTGGGTGTTGGCGGTGCGTGATTAAATTTTGTCGTTGTCAGTCTATATAATCAACGGTTGATTTTCGACAACGCCACGTTTAGAGCAGAAAAATATGAAACAACTGTTGATCAAGATGTTGCCCCGTTTTGTCGCTATGGCGACTCTCGGCGCGGTGCTTACAGCGTCTCAAACCAGTTTCGCCGCCGACGGCGACGTGAAAGCCGGCCAGTCAAAGGCCGCTATGTGCATTGGTTGCCACGGTATCGTCGGCTATCAAAACGTGTTTCCTGAGGTCTACAAAGTGCCCAAGATCTCGGGTCAATCAGCCAACTACATCGCCTCTGCGCTCAATGCCTACAAAAAAGGCGACCGGAAGCACCCGACCATGCGCGGCATGGCTGTGCCACTGAGCGAGCAGGATATCGCCGATCTGTCGGCTTTCTACGCAGCGTCAGGTACGCTTGAGGCCGCCCCTGAAACCCCCGCGGCTGCGACCGAGGTGGTTGCTGCCTTGATCAATAAGGGTGGATGTGTGGCCTGTCACGGTGCCAACTTCAGCAAGCCGCTGGACCCCAGCTATCCGAAGCTGGCTGGTCAGCACGCCGACTACCTTTACGCCGCATTGCGCTCTTACAACACACAGGGTAATGCTGTGATGGGCCGCAACAATGCCATCATGAGCGGTGTAACAGGACAGTACAGCAACGCTGAGTTGAAGGCGATCGCCGGTTATTTGGCTTCGCTGAAAGGTGAAATGTCCACAGAGCCACAGTCTCGGTTCCGTTAAGACCGGTCAACCCCTCTCACAAAAGCCGCTTTCAGCGGCTTTTTTTATGTCCTAGTCGCGCGTCGCCAGCGTTCGGATGTGATCAATGTAGGCTTCTCCGTCTGGCGGGCGTCCGCTGCGTTGGCTCTCCCAAATCATGCGGCCCAAACAGTCCATGACCACATGGTGTGCCGCGTGCAGATCACCCAATTTGGCGCTGAGAAGTTCGACGGCTTGGCGGACCCCTCTGGGTTGGTCAATGGCACATTGCTCGCTGATTGTCAGATGCATTGACAGGTGCAAGAAAGGGTTCTCCGCGGCCTGCACCGCCGGTGTGCCGCCTTGCGGGGCGCTGACCGCAGCGAGAGCCGCCGCCTCGTCTCTGAAGGCCTCCGTGTATTCAGGGTGCTCCTGCATCCACTGGGCCGCCAATACCTCTATCGCCTCCATCGGGGCTTGTTTCGCGTGTTTTGCGAACGCGCCGCAGAAAAAGCGGCGGACGTCGGCTTGGTTGGGTGAAAACATGGGGGAATGTTAGGTGAAAATCATCGACTTAGAAATAAAACGACAAAACCCATGCCATTCGACGCCGATATCCGTTGGGCCGTGATCTCAGACCCATGGTTTTATGTTGTGGCTGTTCCTGCGGTTTTATTAATGGGAATCAGTAAGAGCGGATTCGGGGCTGGCTTTGGCAGTCTCGCCGTCCCGATTATGGCGCTGGCGATTAGCGTACCCAAAGCGGCTGCTATTTTCATGCCGATTTTGTTGTTGATGGACCTCATGGGGCTGGTCTTCTTTCGACGTCATATTGACTGGAAGCTCATGCGTTTTTTGCTTCCGTTAGGCCTGGTTGGGACAGTGGTCGGTACCTTGACGTTTCAGTACGTGGCAACAGACCGTGTGTCGGCAATCGTGGGATTCCTCACATTGATTTTCCTTGCGCAGCGAAAACTGTCGAGCCAAGTGGTGGTGGTCGCGCCCTGGCCCAAACCCGTTGGTGCCTTGCTGGCGGTTTTGTCTGGCTTTACCAGTTTTGTTGCGCACGCAGGCGGCCCCCCAATCAATGCTTATATTTTGGGGATGCGCTTACAGCCAATTAACTTCGCTGCGACATTGGCTGTTTTTTTCTTTGTCATCAACTTGAGTAAATGGCTGCCCTACAACTACTTGGGTTTACTGAATTGGGAAAATTTTTATACATCCCTGATACTCATGCCACTGGCACCCGTTGGCGTCTGGATTGGGGTTTTCATCGCGAAACGAATTCAGATGAAACTGTTTTATAACTTGGTCGAGGTCGGAATGCTCTTAACGGGCATCAAGCTCGTGAGTGATTGGCTTTGAAGCCTGGAGGCATCGTATGCGTGAGTTCGAGAGTGGGGCAGCGTTGATGACCTTGATTGGGTCTGACGTAGCGACAAGCGATTGGGTAACGATTGACCAACCCATGATCGATCGGTTTGCAGACGCGACGGGTGACCACCAGTGGATACATGTTGACCCTGCTCGTGCTGCCAAAAGCCCATTTGGATCCACCGTCGCGCATGGTTTCTTAACGCTGTCTTTGTTACCCCGGTTTTTGGCCAGTTCCATCCGCTTTAAACACACCGTGATGGGTCTCAATTATGGTTTGAACAAGGTCCGCTTCACAGCGCCGGTTCGCGTGAACAGCCGTCTGCGGGCGCACTTTCATTTGCTTGATGTACAACCGATTGAGTCCAACGGCGTGCAAATCACTTGGCGGATGAGCGTGGAATGCGAAGGCCTAGACAAGCCAGTGTGTATCGCTGAATCGGTCGTTCGTGATTACGCGTGACAGTTCGTGACGGTTCTTAGCCAAACCCGTTTTGACGCCAAGCCTCATAGCCCATGATGGCAACCGCGTTGGATAAATTTAAGCTTCGCTGCCCGTCTTTCATGGGCAAACGAAGCCAGTTATGGGTTGGTATTTGGGCTCGAATGGTTTCTGGCAGCCCCTTTGTCTCAGAGCCAAACACCAAATAGCCGCCCGGCTTGAAGGCCACATCGTAAGGACTCCGCGTCCCCTTGGTTGTTAGGGCAAAACATTGATCAGCAGTGATGCTCTCCGCTTCGAGGAAGGCTTGCCAGTTGGCGTGCCGCTTGACGCGGGCGGTCTCGTGGTAGTCAAGACCAGCACGGCGGAGTTGCTTGTCCTCCATTGAAAATGCCAGGGGTTCAACCAGATGCAACTGCCAGCCCGTGTTGGCGCAAAGGCGAATGACGTTGCCCGTGTTGGGCGGTATTTCTGGGTGAACAAGAACAATATGAAACATGTTGAGGCGAGTGCAGGGGCTTAAATCGTGGCTGCTATCTTAGCCGTCTGGCTTTGGCGTACGGGCGAAAGCAACAACATTGACACTTGCAGCGCCAGCTTTCAAAAGCACCGCCGTTGCGGCATGCAGCGTCGCGCCGGTGGTACTGACGTCATCAATCACGACCAGATGCAACCCGCGAAGATCATCAGTGCCCTTTGTTGTTGCGAAGAGATTGTGTATGTTGCCCATTCGCTCACGCAAGTTGAGCGTCTTTTGAGCGCTCGCGTGCCTCAGTGGCTCTAGCGCGCTATGCAATATGCGTGGGGGCCGCTTGAGTTGTTGCTGCAGTTGATTCATGAGGTCGTGAATTTGGTGGAAACCGCGCCGAGCGAGTTTTGCTGGGGTCAGCGGGATGCCGACCCACCCATCTGCGTTCGTCAAGATAGCCCGCGTGCCCGCGTTGTGAGTCATCAAGCGTGCGAAGCCATGGCCGAGGCCAACATCAGTGCCGCTTTTGTAGGCTGAAATCAGAGCGCTCCAGGGGTAAGCGTAATCAACGGCGGCGGCACCCAATGACCAATTGGGTGCCGTCTGTTGGCAGTCGGCACAGTGCGTGATACCCGGCGCTGTACGCAAGCTGCATTGTTTACAACGGTTGGTGGGGCGGGCGAAACTGGCTTCGCAGGGTGCGCACCAAGCGCGGTCGATGCGCCCGCGTCCCGGCCAAACGCGCACGAGATACCAGCAACCGCATATCCGGCAAGGGTTTGGCAAAGTGAGGGGTGACACGTCAGGGCAATATACTCAGCGGGTAGCGATTGAGCTGAGGTGGTTAACCCCTAGGGCTGTGTGCTGCGAAACACCTCCAAATGTCATGACCACTCACCGCGTTCCCAACCTTGACCCAAATGCCGCACAGCGCATGTTACGGCGTGCGCGTGGGCCTGCAGCGTCCAGTTGGCTTGCCGAAGAGGTCGCGCAGCGCATGATGAGTCGCTTGGATTGGATGGCCCAATTACCGTCACTTTGGCTGCATTGGGAGCCTGTATGGGGTGGTACTTTGGGGCATGGGAAATTGCTCGAAAAATTGTCAAAAGCCCGGGCCTGGGTGACCGGTCCCAGCGGCGCGGATCTGTCTGGTGTGCAGGCAATGGGCATACCAAATTGGGCGTTTTGGCGTCAGCGAACGCCGGTGTGGCTTGAGGGTTCTGAGCCTGTTGACATGCTTTGGGCGAATCTGTCCCTGCATTTGCAGCCCGATCCAATGGCGGTCATTGCGCAATGGATGAAGGCCTTAAAGCCCCAGGGCTACGTGCTTTTCTCGGCACTGGGCCCTGACACACTGAAGGAGGTTCGTGCGGTCTATGCGGAATGTGGCTGGCCCGAGCCAACGCACGCTTACACCGACATGCATGACTGGGGCGATATGTTGGTTGAGGCCGGTTTCGCTGAGCCTGTCATGGATATGGAAACAATTACCCTCACGTATGCCACAGCGGAGCGGCTACTCGCTGATTTACGTGACTATGGTGGTAACGCGCATGTGCAACGCTTTCAGGGCTTGCGGGGGCAAGGATGGCGCCGCCGCTTATTGACTGAGTTGGACGCGCGCCTCCCACGCACCCCAGACGGACAGTTGCGTATCAGCGTTGAGGTGATCTACGGCCATGCGATCAAACCCGAGCCCAAAGTGCCCATGCAGTCGACAACGCGGGTGGCACTGACCGACATGAAGGCGATGCTCAAACGCGGCCCAAAGAAACGCGATATCTAAATCCGTACCCAATGGTGGGCCCGTAAGGTGCGTGGCTGGCCGCTTGCGTCATTCAGGAAATAAGGGTTTTCTATAGGTCACTCAGGGCATTTGGGGTTCGACCGCGTTACAATTCTGAGTTGATCAAAGCCGGCCCCTAAGCCCTAGTCACGAGCAAGGGTACAGGGACGGCCTTAAGCTCACAGAGTGAGCAGGCAATTCTGATTTCAGCTTCGCTGTTTTATGGCACCTACATCCGCCTCTTTGTTGCGTTTTGGACAGTCAGCCGATGGCAACATGGTGTGGTCCTTTCGCCGAAACTGTGCAATCCGTCCGGCTCAATTGCTCGGCGTATTTGCATTTTTGAGCGCGGTGTCATTGAGCGTGGCGACTGTTTTCTGGATGTACGGCGCGACTTATGTGTTGCCGTTTGCCTTTCTTGAGGTCACTGTCCTTGGTATTGCGTTCGTTGCTTACGCCCGACACGCCACCGACGGTGAAATCGCCAGGCTTGAGCAGAATTGGTTGGTCATTGAGCAGGAAGTTGCGGGTAAACGGGCTGAGACCCGCTTTCCTCGGGCGTCGGTTCGCATTGAGCCGTTGGCCGATAACGACAACTTGATAGAGGTAAGTGCGCGGGGGGAGCGGCTCGAGTTCGGGCGACACCTCCGGGCGGAGTGGCGACCTTTGGTCGCCCGAGAGATGCGGTTTGCAGTCAGGGGTGTTTGATGACATCTCCGGCGTCGGATTGCCGTCAGCATGTTTGAGTTTAATTCGAGCTTGATATATCATTCAAGACTTATATTAGAGGCGTAACAACAAGTGAGCACGACTATGACAATGGGCAAGGTCCCCAACAGCCGCTGGGCGGCCATGCAATCTGGTTTACTTAAAGCCTTGTTGGGCTTGGTTGGTCTGAGCGCGGGCACGGCCTTCGCAACCAACGACTTACCAGGCGGTCCGGCCGTCAACCAATTGAACATGCACCCGCCCGTCACGGCGATTGCGATTGAGCAAAACTGGTTGCACTGGTTCATGTTGATCCTGTGCACGGTCATTTTTGTGGCCGTGTTCGGTGTGATGTTCTACTCCATTTGGAAACACCGCCGCTCCGTTGGTCACAAATCGCAAGAGCTGCCCGAGCCGATCTGGGTTGAGCTGGGATGGACCATCGTGCCATTCCTGATCGTGATCGGCATGGCTTTGCCCGCGACCAAGGTCTTGGTTGCCCAGAAGGACACCACCAATGCCGACTTGACCATCAAAGCAACCGGCATGCAGTGGCAGTGGGGCTACGATTACATCAAGGGTGAGGGCGAAGGCATCGGTTTCATTTCACGCCTTGATCCCGAGCACCGTGCCATGTCCAATGCCGGTACCGGCCCAAAGCCTGACGATTACCTGTTGAAGGTTGACAACCCCTTGGTTGTTCCTGTTGGCCAAAAGATTCGAATGATCACAACGGCAAACGATGTGATTCACTCTTGGATGATCCCCGCGTTTGGCGTGAAGCAAGATGCGATCCCTGGTTTCGTGCGCGATACATGGTTCCGTGCAGAGAAAGAGGGTATGTACTACGGTCAGTGTGTTGAGTTGTGCGGTAAGGAGCACGCTTACATGCCAATCAACGTCAAGGTTGTGAGCGCAGCCGAGTACACCGCATGGGTGAATGAACAACAGAAGATGATGGCCGCGAAAGCCGATGATCCTGCGAAAGTGTGGGAGTTGGCTGCCTTGGTTGAGCGCGGTGCGACGGTTTACGCTGCCAACTGTGCGGCCTGTCACCAGGCTAACGGCAAGGGTGCCGGCCCGATCAAGGCGTTGGACGGTTCAGCCATTGTGTTGAATAAGGACCACTCCGAGGTGATCAGCAGCCTTTTGAATGGCCGTGCCAATGGCGCGATGCCCGCTTGGAAGTCACTCAGCGACACCGAGATTGCAGCCGTTATCACTTACGCCAAAAACAGCTGGTCAAACCAGTCTGGCGACTTGGTCCAGCCTGCTGCGGTCCAAGCTGCACGCAACAACTGATTCAAGTCATTAAATTTCTGTAACAGAAGGACGAAACCATGAGCGCCGTACTCGACCATCATGATGATCATGCCCATGACGATCACCACGCCCCCACCGGCTGGCGTCGTTGGGTGTTCGCAACCAACCATAAAGATATTGGCACGCTGTATCTGCTGTTCAGCTTCACGATGCTGATGATCGGCGGTATCTTGGCGATGGGTATCCGCGCCGAGTTGTATCAGCCCGGTCTGCAGTTGGTTAACCCAGAATTGTTTAACCAGCTGACGACCATGCATGGTCTGATCATGGTGTTTGGCGCGATCATGCCTGGTTTCGTCGGTTTCGCGAACTGGATGATCCCGTTGCAAATCGGCGCCGGTGATATGGCTTTCGCCCGCATGAACAACTTCAGTTTCTGGCTGATGATCCCCGCTGGCTTGATGCTGGCTGGTTCGTTCTTCATGCCAGGTGGTGCACCTGCTGCCGGCTGGACGCTCTATGCGCCATTGACCCTCCAAATGGGTCCATCAATGGATGCGGGTATTTTCGCGATGCACATTTTGGGCGCCTCGTCCATCATGGGTTCCATCAACATCATCGTGACCATCTTGAACATGCGTGCCCCTGGCATGACATTGATGAAGATGCCGATGTTCTGCTGGACCTGGTTGATCACCGCCTACCTCTTGATCGCTGTGATGCCCGTGTTGGCTGGCGCGATTACCATGACGCTGACTGATCGCCACTTCGGCACCAGTTTCTTCAACCCCGCTGGCGGTGGTGACCCAGTCATGTACCAGCACATCTTCTGGTTCTTTGGTCACCCCGAGGTGTACATCATGATTTTGCCGGCTTTCGGCATCATCAGCCAGATCGTGCCGGCCTTTGCCCGTAAGAAGCTGTTCGGTTACGCCTCAATGGTTTACGCGACCGGTTCAATTGCGATTCTGTCGTTCGTCGTATGGGCGCACCACATGTTCACGACAGGTATGCCCGTGACCGGTCAGCTCTTCTTCATGTACTCCACGATGTTGATCGCGGTACCAACAGGCGTGAAGATTTTTAACTGGATTGCGACCATGTGGAAAGGGTCAATGACCTTTGAGACCCCCATGCTGTTCGCCGTTGGATTTATTTTCGTGTTTACTTTGGGTGGCTTCACAGGCTTGATCCTGTCAATGGCGCCCGTTGATACGCAGTTGCAGGACACCTACTACGTGGTGGCTCACTTCCACTATGTATTGGTTGCGGGTTCACTGTACGCGATGTTCGCTGGCTACTACTACTGGGCGCCCAAGTGGACCGGTGTGATGTACAACGAGACCCGCGGCAAGATCCACTTCTGGTGGTCACTGATTGCGTTCAACATCACGTTCTTCCCAATGCACTTCTTGGGCCTGGCCGGTATGCCCCGACGTTATGCCGACTACCCGATGCAGTTCGCAGACTTCAACTTGATCGCATCGCTTGGCGCATTTGCCTTCGGTTTGGCGCAGGTTTACTTCTTCGTCTTCGTCGTGTTGCCAACCATGCTCGGCAAGGGTGAGAAAGCACCACAGAAGCCATGGGATGGTGCCGAAGGTTTGGAGTGGGAAGTGCCATCACCCGCACCGTTCCATACCTTTGAGACGCCACCCAAATTGAACGCCGACGCGAACAAGATTGTTGCGTAAGCACGGCTACGTCGATCATTCAACCGAGAAAGCCATGACGCCAGAACAAAAACGATCCAACCGCCGTCTGGGATTAATCCTTGCGAGTGTTGCGTTGACATTTTTGATCGGCTTCTTGGCCAAAATCGTGTTGTTGGGCGCGTGAGCAATGTCTAAACAGGCCCACAATCGCACGATGGTCGGGAAACTGGCCGTCATTGCTTTGGGTATGTTTGCCTTCGGTTATGGGCTCGTGCCGCTTTACAAGGCGATTTGCGAGGTAACCGGAATCAACATCCTCGCGCTCAACGAGTTGACGGTACCTGGAAATCAAAACCGTGTCCCCAAAAATACCCAGGTTGATACCTCTCGTACGATCACGGTTGAATTCGACACGAACACGCGCGGCCTGTGGAAGTTTCACCCTGGCGTGAAGAGTATGCAGGTCCACCCTGGTGAAATGGCGACGGTTGTTTATGAGTTCGAAAACAGTCAGCCACGCACCATGGCGGCGCAAGCGATCCCGAGCTACGCCCCAAAGGTGTCCGCCAGCTACTTCAACAAGTTAGAGTGTTTTTGCTTCAATCAGTACACACTCGCACCGGCGGAGCGTAAAGAGTGGCCGGTGGTGTTTGTCATTGATCCAAAAATCCCCAAGGATGTGACCACGATCACCTTGTCTTACACATTCTTTGAAGTGGGTGGTCGAACGCCTGACGCGCCGACCGCATCACTGGACCAACGCGTGGCGCCAGTGCTTGTGCCAAGTGCTGCGCTATGACAAATGGAGAGGATGTGGCCATCCACAAGCGCAAGGGCTCTTGGATGGCGACGGTACGTGCTGTTTTGTGGGCGTTCCTCGGCGTTCGGCGGGATGCCGATTACAAAGAGGACGTTAAAAGTTTAAATCCGTTGCATATTGCCGCGGTCGGTGTCGCAGCGACGTTTGTGTTTGTTGTTGGCCTGATGGTGTTGGTGGAGTGGGTTGTCGCTACCGCTTGAGCGGTGCGTTTCGAGGCGAGAATTCATTTTCACAAGAAAATTTGGTGGGTTTAACCCGTAACATAATGGGCGCGCCGAACAAGCTGTTTGGCAAGTCGAGAAAATATAGAAAAAGCAGGAGTTAGTCATGTCCTCAGCGTCACACGGTGGCACACCGTATTACTTCATCCCCGGACCCTCGAGCCATCCGGTCATGGCATCCATCGGTCTGTTCTTCGTCATCTTAGGCGCAGGCCAGTGGGTCAATGGTCACGGATGGGGTGCCTATTCCTTGATGTTGGGTCTTGTGTGGTGGCTTGCGGTGTTGTACTTCTGGTTCCGTGATGCCATCAATGAGAGCGAGAGCGGCCAATATGGACACAAGATTGACCTCTCCTACCGCTGGAGCATGAGTTGGTTTATTTTTTCCGAAGTCATGTTTTTTGGCGCCTTCTTTACCGCCTTGTGGTGGGCGCGGATGCACTCCGTTCCGGCATTGGGCAATATTGAAAATGCGCTGTTGTGGCCCGATTTTCAGGCCATCTGGCCAAGCACCGCGCTCGGTGCGACAGCTGCGCCAGGCGGGTTGGTTGAGCCCTTTACAACGGTCGGTCCCTTCTGGCTGCCAACGATCAACACCGCACTGCTCTTGACCTCAGGCGTGACCCTGACGATTGCACACCATGCTTTGCAGGCGGGTGAGCGTGCAAAGACCATCCGTTTCATGTGGCTGACCGTTCTTTTGGGTGTGGTCTTCTTGGGTGTGCAGGGCTACGAATACGCGCACCTCTACGCTGACTTGAACCTCAAGCTCACATCTGGCGTGTATGGCTCCACCTTCTACATGCTGACGGGCTTCCACGGTTTCCACGTTTTTGTCGGCATGTTGATGTTGTTGTTCATCACGCTCCGATTGCAGAAGGGCCACTTCACGAAAGACCGTCATTTCGGTTTCGAGGGCGCTGCTTGGTATTGGCACTTCGTTGACGTCGTTTGGCTCGGCCTGTACATCCTTGTTTACTGGCTGTAATCCAGGCGTTGAGATGACAAAAAAGGCGCCACCGGCGCCTTTTTGATTTGTCCTCTCAATGCAAACGCTGCCCAGTTACTGGCCGTTGGCGATGCCGGTTGGTTGAATCCAACCCATCCAATAGCTGAGCAGCACAAAAATGAAGAGTAAAACGGAAAAGCCAACACGGAAAGCCAGCGCCTTAGCCATATTGCCCTTGGGCTTGGTGATGCCCTCAACGGGGTCGCCAGCCTCATCAACAGGCGCCTGCGCCGATCCTGGTCGCATCATGATGATGAGCGCCGCAGCGAGGCTTCCAATGATCCCAATAAATGCAAAAGCGATAATCCAAGTCATGATCGGATTATCACGCCACATCGGCTCTAATCGCCACGGAAATCGCGCAAATTAAATGCCCAATCCACTGTTTCACCGCAGATCAAAGTCGTTCTGGTTCATTTCGGCGGTTGCGCTCGCGCTGGTGATCGTGGGGTTGCGGCTGGGGTTCTGGCAACTGGACCGCGCGGCACAGAAGCAGGCCATTGTCTCGGGCATGGCTTTAAAAGCGGGGTTAAATCCCCTCGATAACCTTGGCCTCATCGCATTAGCGCCCGAACCGCTCAATGAGTTGCATCGCACGGTCGTCTTGAGGGGGCGGTGGCTGCCAAAGCACACCGTCTACTTGGATAACCGCCAAATGAACGGTCTGGTTGGCTACTACGTGATCACGCCCCTTCAGCTCGTCGACCGCGATGGTCAACCAACCAATCATGTGGTGGTTGTTCAGCGTGGCTGGGCACCCCGCGACTTTTTGGATCGCACCAACCTGCCTGCCATTGATACACCCCTCGACGTCGTTGTTGTCGAAGGCCGTTTAGCCCCGCCGCCGTCACAGCTATACAGCTGGGCGTCAACAGAGGAGGGGGCATTACGGCAAAATCTTGAGTGGGCGCGTTACGGGAACGAGGTGGGACTTCCTCTCGTACCTTACAGCGTCATGGCGCTGGGTGATCCCAGCGAGGGGCTTAAGCGAGATTGGCCTCAGGTCGATGCAAAAATTCACACCCACTATGGCTATGCGGCGCAATGGTTCGCGCTGACATTGCTGATTGCGGGCCTCTATATTTGGTTTCAATGGATTGCGCCTTATCGTGTCAAAAAATAATCAAAATGCTGACCCCACCGAGCAAGACCAACCCCTGGCGATGACCGTCTTCGACATGACTCCGCCGCCGGCGACTGAGCGGCAAATCCGAATGGGGCGTCTCAAGATGATCTTGGTGCTGCTCGTCTGTGCCGCGCCCGTGATCGCGTCCTACCTCACTTACTACGTGTTTCGCCCCGAGGGTCGCCGTAACTATGGTGAGTTGATTGACCCGCAGCGTCCCCTGCCAACAGCCACTGCGACGCGACCGGATGGCACAACGATTGATCTCCCAACCCTCAAGGACCAATGGCTGTTGATCAGCGTGTCAGGGTCAGAGTGTGGTCCGACATGCGAGCAAAACCTTTACCTACAGCGGCAACTTCGGGAGTCAATGGGGCGCGAAAAAATGCGCGTTGAGTGGGTTTGGTTGCGTCCGGACGCGTTGCCTGTTCCTGAGCGTCTTGCGCCCGCGCTGACGGAGGCCACGGTACTTTCGGTTGCACCTGAGGTGCTAAATAATTGGTTGGCGCCGGCAGATGGTCAAGTGCTCGACGCGCATCTCTATGTGGTTGACCCCTTGGGCAATTGGATGATGCGTTTCCCAACCAATCTTGACGCTAAGAAGGCACGTAAAGATCTCGAGCACTTGCTGAAGGCTTCCGCTTCCTGGGACAGAGAGGGGCGTGAGCGATGAGCGGCGACGTTGATCTCTACAACCTCTCGCCCCTCGCGCACCTGCTGATTGTCGGCGCCCTCGTCGCCGCTGTGCCGTTGGCGTGGGTGTGGTGGCGGGTCCGCGTCGGTGCTGAGTCGGGTCGACGCAATGCCATGCCGCTTTTGGTCACGATTACGCTCTTCCTAACCTTTGATTTGATCCTGTTTGGCGCCTTTACCCGGCTCACCGACTCGGGACTGGGCTGTCCCGACTGGCCCGGTTGTTATGGCGCGGCAACGCCGTTCGGGGCGGCGGTACATATTGACGCGGCACAGACGGCAATGCCGACAGGTCCTGTGACCACGGGTAAAGCGTGGGTCGAAATGATCCATCGATACTTGGCATCTGGCGTCGGCGCCCTTATTTTGATCCTCACAATCATGGCCTGGCGGCAGCGAACCGCACGCTTGCTCGCGACGGTGTCACTGATTTGGGTGTGTGTCCAGGGCGCCTTCGGGGCCTTGACGGTCACCATGAAGTTATTCCCCGCCATCGTGACGCTGCATTTGTTGGGCGCCATGATTCTGCTGGCCTTGTTGCGCTCAACACAAGTTCGACTGGTTGATGTTGCCCCGTCAGGCTCTGGTGCTAACCTCCGTCCGGCGGTCTTCGGGCTGGTGGTGGCGCTGTTTGGACTGGTTTGGTTGCAGATGGGGCTTGGGGCGTGGGTCAGTACCAACTACGCCGTCTTGGCGTGCCAAGACTTCCCAACGTGTCAGGGGCAATGGTGGCCTGCGATGAATTTTTCAGCAGGATTCGAGTGGTGGCGACCTTTGGGTCAGGATGGGCAGGGGACTGCGATCCCTTTCGAGGCGCTGACTGCCATTCACTACACCCACCGCCTGATGGCGTATCTTGTGCTGGCTCTGGCGATCTGGGTGGGCATGCGCCTTCGCGAGGTGCCAGACTACCGTGCTGCGGGGTACTTTTTGTGGTTTTTAGCGGCCTGGCAGCTCGCGACAGGCGTATCCAATGTGGTCTTCAATTGGCCCTTGCTGGCGGCCGTGAGCCACACCGGTGGTGCCGCTGGTTTTGTCTTGGTCTTAACAGGCGTGCTGGTGCGAGCGCGTTTTTTAAAGACATCCTCTACGTTTAAGGCTATCCAGTCATGACCACTCAATCAACGGTCGCTGAGGGCGTCACGATGCCTATTTGGCGACAGTTTTACGCCCTCATGAAGCCGCGCGTGATTCAACTCATCGTTTTCTGCGCCCTCATTGGCATGGTGCTGGCTGTGCCGGGTCTGCCCGCGCCGAGCGCGCTGATGCAGATGCTCATCGCCTGCACTGGGATTTGGTTGGTTTCTGGCGCAGCTGCTGCCTTTAACTGTGTTGTTGAAAGCCAAATTGACGCAAAGATGCGACGCACGAGCTGGCGACCGACGGCGAAGGGGCAACTCAGCAACCGCCAGACACTGACGTTTTCCGCTGTTTTGTGCGGATTGGGATCTTGGATTCTGTACGTTTGGATCAACCCCCTAACGATGTGGCTGACCTTCGCGACGTTTGTTGGTTACGCCGTTATCTATACCGTCGTTTTGAAGCCGATGACCCCGCAGAACATCGTGATCGGTGGCGCGTCGGGCGCGATGCCACCTGTTTTGGGCTGGGCGGCGATGACCGGTACGGTCGGGCATGAGGCGCTGATTCTTTTCTTGATTATCTTTTTGTGGACGCCTCCACACTTCTGGGCCTTGGCGCTCTATCGTGTTGAAGACTACCGCAAGAGTGGTCTTCCCATGTTGCCGGTCACACATGGCTCTGAGTTCACGCGTTTACAAATCTTGTTGTACACGATTGTTTTGGGCGCGGCTTGCCTGCTGCCCTTTATGGTTGGCATGAGTGGCTGGCTTTACCTGGTTGCTGCAGTGGTTTTATCAATCGGATTTGTGGGCTATGCCATCGCGTTGATGCGGGCGTACTCCGACGCGTTGGCACGTCAGACCTTCCGATTCTCTTTGATTCATCTGTCCGTCTTATTTGCCGCACTGCTGCTTGATCACTACGTGAGTATCTAATCCATGTTCAATATCAATCCCGATGGGCTGAGAAAACGGATTCGACACATTCTGTTGGTGGGTGCAGTGGGCGCAGGCCTTCTGACCCTCAACGCGTGTACGGCGGATGTGCCGCCATTCGTCGGTGTCGATATTACCGGCGCCAATTACGCGAAAGACTTTGACCTCACCGATCAGACTGGACAGCGCCGAACCCTCGCCGACTTCCGTGGCAAAGCGGTGGTGATTTTTTTTGGTTATACCCAATGCCCTGACGTGTGTCCCACTTCGATGACCGAAATGGCAGAGGCAAAGGCTCTGCTGGGTGCCGATGGCGAGCGGTTTCAGGGCCTATTTTTGAGCGTTGATCCTGAGCGCGATACGCCAGAGGTCATGGCCGCTTACGTCGGTAACTTTGATCCGACCTTCAAGGCGCTCTATGCAGACCCTGGACAGCTCAAACAGGTCGCGCAAGACTTCAAGATCTATTACAAGCGCGTGGAGGGCCCCACACCGACGAGCTACACAATGGATCATTCGGCCGGCAGTTATGTCTACGATACCAAAGGCCAGCTGCGCCTTTACCACCGGTACAACACCGGTGCTGCGGGGCTAGCGGCAGACGTCAAGCGCCTGCTCGCAGAGAAGTAACTCAGGTCTCAGCCACCTTGTCTGCGGCGCTGGTGAAGGAGTCAGCGAAAAAGGCATCTGCCGGTAAACCGCGCGCTGCAACGAAATCCCTTTGGGCTGATTCCACAACGATCGGCGCGCCGCAGACGTAAGCCTCCATGCCTGATAAATCGGCAAAGTCGTTTAATACCGCCTGGTGAACGAAGCCGGTTCGTCCGGTCCACTCGTCCTCGGGCGCGGCGTCAGAGACAACAGGGATGTAGCGCACGTTGGGCATCGCGGCGGCGGTCGCCATCATCCAGTCATGCAGATAGAGATCCGCCGGACGGCGGCCACCCCAATACACACTGACATCCCGTTTTGATTGGGTAAACATCATGTGCTCTAACAGGGCTTTGATGGGAGCGAACCCGGTGCCAGATGCGACGAATACCATCGGTTTGTCGGAATCTTCACGCAGGTAGAAACTGCCGTAAGGCCCTTCGACACGCAAGATGTCACGCTCCTTCATGGTGCTGAAGACGGCATCTGTGAACTTCCCACCAGGCATGTGCCTAATGTGTAACTCGATACCGGGAAGTTCAGTTTGGGTGTGGGGTGCGTTGGCCATCGAATAGCTTCGGCGGTCACCATCACGCAACAGAAATTCGACATACTGTCCCGCGAAATATTGGAACGGCTCTGTCGCAGGCAGTTGAAGCCGGACCACAGCGACGTCACTGGACGGCCGGCTCATGTGCGCCACCCGAACGGGCATTTTTTTGATGGGTGGTATCCCCGCAGCCGTCACCTGGCGGGACTCTAAAACCACATCACTCAGTGGCTTCGCGCAGCAAGCCAAAACAAAGCCAGCCGCTTCTTCGGCCTCACTGAGTGCCTTCACTTGGTGGGGGCCATGCACCACCTCACCGCTGACTTTTTTACACTTACACGAGCCGCACGCGCCGTCTTTGCAGCCATAGGGGAGGCCGATTCCCTGACGAATGGCGGCCACCAGGATGGTTTCGTCAGCTTCAGTAACAAATGCGCGTTGGCTGGGCTCTACTTGGATGTTGAATGTCATACTTATGGGGGCACGGTTAGCGTGTAACCCTGTATTGTCGCAAAAAATAAAAATACCCAATTTATGCCTGCATTAGGTGCTTTGCCTGCTCGTTTCCGTCGGCCCCGTTTACTCATCATCGGTTGTGGCGATGTGGGTGTTCGTGCGATCAGGTGCATCCCAAAGCGAGGCGCTGGACCGGCTTGGGCGGTGATGGCGCTGACGTCAACCCCCAGTCGATGTTCAGATTTACGCGCATTGGGTGTGCGTCCCTTGGTGGGCAATCTGGATGAACCGGCATCTCTGTTGCGATTGGCAGGCTTGGCGACCCACGTCCTGCATCTTGCGCCGCCTGCGACAGTGGGTGTCGTGGATCAACGCACCCGCGGGTTGTTGCGCGCGTTGCGACGCCGGGGTGAGCTTCGTCAAGTTGTCTATGGCTCGACCACAGGCGTTTATGGCGACTGTCAGGGCGCTCGTGTGAGCGAGACCGATGCGGTGAATCCGCAAACTGACCGTGCGCGTCGGCGCGTTGATGCCGAGGCAACCATCGCCTCGCGGGGGCGAGCGGTCCCAACCCCGTTCACGATTCTGCGTATTCCCGGTATTTACGCGCCTGATCGCGAAAATGGTACCCCCGAGGCGCGACTGCAGCGTGGCACGCCCATTCCCGATCCCGCACACGATGTCTTCACCAATCACATTCATGCGGACGACTTAGCAAATGCCTGCTGGCAGGCCTTGCAGGGACGTGCACGTCACCAAGTGGTGAACGTTAACGATGATTCGGAAATGCGTATGGGTGACTACATCAGCTACGCAGCAAGCGTTTACGGCCTGCCCGTACCGCCGCGCTTACCCCTTGAGGCCTTGAAGGCGGCGCTGACCCCAATGGCACTGAGTTTCATGCAAGAGTCTCGGCGCATCGATAACACCCGGATGAAAATACGGTTAGGTGTGCGCTTGCGCTACCCAACCGTTCGCGAAGGCCTTACGCAAAGACCCCAGCCGTCGGCTGCATCTGGTCGCTGACATGGCCCAGGTGGTGCAGTGTGTCACCCCACTGCATTTCCATCTGAGTGAGGCGCTTGAAGTAGTGGCTGATAGCCACCTCATCGGTGACGCCAATCCCGCCGTGCAACTGGATACAACCTTGCCCAACGAGCCGCATGCTTTGCCCCAATTGGACCTTTGCCCGCGCCATCGCACGGTCACGCTCTTCCGGCGCATCGTTCAATTTAAGTGTGGCGTAGTAGCTCATCGACCGCGCGAGTTCCAGCGCCATTTTGATATCGGCAACACGGTGTCGCAGTGCCTGAAAGCTGGCGATGGTTTTCCCAAACTGTTGTCGCGTGTTCATGTAGTCAACCGTTATGGCTAACATTTTTTCCATAATGCCGACACCCTCGGCACACAGCCAAGCGACGCCCATTGCCTGGGCTGCTTTGCCGGCGGCGAGTCCATCAGCCGTGACGCGCGTCGCTGGTGCCGACTGGAAAGTCAGATCGGCAGCATTGGCCCCATCCTGCGTCGAATATGACTCGCAACGTACACCGGAGGCTGAACGCTCAACCAGGTAGAGCGCCAATTGCGCGCCGTCATTAGCCATCACCAGGTAGCCATCAGCCACCCCACCGCCGACCACGACATGTTTGTGGCCGGTCAAGTGATCTGCCGTCACTGTGGTTTGGCACTTCGCCCAGTGGTAACGTGATCCCCGCTCGCCCAGTGCCACGGCGAGGCGTTTTTCGCCGCTTGACAGGGCCGGTAGCCATGTTGCCTTCAGCGCATCGGATCCAAATGCTTGGATCAGCGCACCGGCGATCCAAGATTGAACAAGGGGTTCCAAGACCAGTCCAGCACCCAGTTTTTCAAGCACAACCATGGCCTCTACAGGGCCCATATCCATGCCATCGTAGGTATCGGCTGTTAGCAGGCCACAGAGGCCCAGGTCTGCGAGCTCTTGATAGGCCTCGCTTGAAAAGCCGCCACTTCGGCTGCTCGTTAACCGCCGCTCAAAGGGATAGGCCTTCTCAACCCAGCGCCCAACAGCCTCAGCCAATTGATTTTGTTCATCCGAAAAATTGAAGTCCATAACGTGCCCTGTTTTCTTTATGCGCCGATGACGGTCTGTGCAACGATGTTGCGTTGCACCTCGTTGCTGCCGCCATAAATGGTGGTCTTACGCATATTGAAATAGCTGCTGGCGAGGGGGGCGTTTTGAACCTCACCCCCGGGAAAACCGCTGAGGCCTGCCGCTTGATCACCTTGCCAACCTGCTTCCATCGCCTCAAAAATGTACGGTAGCGCAGATGGTCCTGCTGCCAGCATCATGAGTTCTGTGTAGCGCTGCTGGATTTCACTGCCACGGATTTTCAACAGGCCTGCAATGTCCAGACTGCTCTTACCGCTTGTCTGCGCAGATAGAACGCGCAGCACCATCATCTCGAGAGCGACGATTTCGATTTCGAGCTTCGCTATTTCATCGCGGAAGCGCACGTCGTCATAAACGCCCTCTGCTTTGGCGATGCGTTTCAGACGTTCGAGCTCTCGCTTGGCACGGTTGACGTCAGCGATGTTTGTGCGCTCGTGCGCCAGTAGATACTTGGCGTAGTCCCAGCCTTTGTTCTCCTCACCGATGAGGTTGTTTGCTGGTACGAGGACGTTATCAAACCAGACCTCGTTGACTTCACACTCGCCGTCAAGCAGACGAATGGGGCGCACCGTGACGCCTGGAGAGCGCATGTCGATTAACAGAAAGCTGATACCCGTTTGCGGCTTGCCGCTGGTGTCGGTTCTGACCAGGCAAAAAATCCAATCACCGTATTGCCCCAGCGTTGTCCATGTTTTCTGGCCGTTCACCACGTAGTGATCGCCTTGGCGTTCCGCGCGCGTTTTGAGTGAGGCCAAGTCGGAGCCTGCGCCTGGCTCGCTATAGCCCTGGCTCCACCAAACGTCACCGCTGGCGATGCCGGGTAGGAAGCGGCTTTGTTGTTCGGCATTACCGAAGGCCATGATCACTGGGGCCACCATGACGGGGCCAAACGGTACCACCCGTGGTGCGCCGGCGAGCGCGCACTCTTCCTCAAACAGGTGCTTTTGAACCGCACTCCAACCGGGACCGCCGAATGCCTCGGGCCAGCTGTAACCGAGCCAGCCCTTCGCGCCGAGGATCTTTGCCCAGCGCTGCATGTCTTCGCGGTGGAGCCGCTGCGCGCCATGCACCTTGGCAGCGATATCTTTGGGTAAGTTTGCTGTGACCCAATCGCGGACCATCCCGCGAAAGGCTTGTTCTTCGGATGTGAAAGCTAAATCCATGTGGTTTTCCAAAAATCGGTCGTTGCCAAGTACACTGGTTCGGCCGTTTTACACCAGCCGAACCAAAGGTTATCCGTTTTTTTCAATGTTGTCTGTCCATGGCTGCCTCAATCAATCACCAGCAAAACATCGTCATACTCATTTCGGGTGGTGGCTCCAATATGCGGGCGATTGTCGAGGCTTCTGTTAGACGGAATTGGGGGGCTCGTTTCGGGGCGAAGGTGTCTGGCGTGATCAGTAATCAGGCCACTGCTGAAGGCCTTAAGTGGGCATCGGACAGGGGACTGCCAACGGCTGTGTGCGCGCATCGGGATCACGCCACTCGCGAGGCATTTGACTCGGCGTTGCTGAAGACCATTGACCAAATGGCAGGTGGTGAGGGTCCTCACTGGGTTGTTTTGGCCGGTTTTATGCGGATACTGACGCCCGCGTTCGTATCGCATTACGCTGGACGGCTGGTCAATATCCATCCCAGTTTGTTACCCGCGTTTCCAGGTTTGCAGACCCACCAGCGAGCGATTGAAATGGGGTGCCTGTTTTCGGGTGCGACGGTTCACAAAGTCACCGCTGAGTTGGATCATGGTGAAATACTTGGCCAAGCGGTGGTCCCCATATTGAAGACCGACCGCCCAGACACACTGGCTGCTCGGGTGCTGACGCAAGAGCATCGTTTGTACCCTGAGGTGATCGAGCGCTTGCTGGCCAGCGCCTCACATGCTTGATTGAAAAACCAGCCCCGCATGCTCGCGCATCGCATGAAATTTAATTTTTGGGAAATTGGCCTCAACCGCCCGTAACGTGGCGCTGTGATCAACCAGCAGGGTTGGCGCATCAACCGCATCCAGCGCGATGCGATGGGCGTTGGCCTGTATGAATCGCTTTAACTCGACTTCGCCACCATCCTCCGGCGCACAGGTTACCCAACGCGCGACTGAGTAACTGCTGTTACCGATCCGCGCTTTCACGCCGTATTCCGTTTGTAGTCGGTGTGCAACGACCTCGAATTGCAACTGTCCAACAGCGCCAAGCAGCAGAACGCTACCCGCCACTGGACGGAAGACTTGAATGGCACCTTCCTCGCCCAGTTGGGTGAGGCCGGCACGGAGTTGTTTGGTGCGTAAGGGGTCTGCGACCTCGACCGTTCGGATCATTTCGGGCGCAAAGAAGGGCAGGCCTGTGAACTGCAATTCCTCGCCCTCGGTCAGCGTGTCACCCAGCTGCAGAACGCCGTGGTTGGGAATGCCGATGATGTCACCCCCAAACGCCTCTTCGAGTAACTCCCTACGCTGGCTCAAAAAACTCACCACCGTGTTCGGGCGAAGCTCTTTGCCTGATCGAACCACCTTGAGGCGCATTCCACGTTCAAAGTGGCCGCTCACGACGCGCACAAAAGCGATTCGGTCGCGGTGAGCGGGGTCCATGTTGGCTTGGATTTTAAAAACCACGCCACTGAATTTCTTTTCGGTCGGCTGAACCGCTCGCTGCAAAGCGACGCGCTCAGACGGTGGCGGCGCCAGATCCACAAGCGCATCGAGGACTTCGCGTACGCCGAAGTTGTTAACAGCTGAACCAAAAAGCATGGGCGTTTGCTCACCACGGAGAAATGCCGCGGCATCAAATTCTGGGCTGGCGCCGTCGATCAGCTCCAATTCGCCTTTCGCGTCTTGGAACTCGGCGCCGAAACGCTTTGCCGTGTCGGGGTTGTCGAGGCCATGTAAGACCTCCTCCTCACCCCCTCGTCGGTCCTCACCCGCGTCGAACACGCGCATTTGATCGGTGCGACGGTCGTAGACCCCATGGAACATCTTGCCCATACCGACGGGCCAAGTAAACGGGATGACGGTCATACCCAGTTCGCGCTCAACTTCGTCCATCACATCAAGTGGTGCTTGTACCTCACGGTCCATCTTGTTGACGAAGGTCAAAATCGGCGTGTTACGCGCACGGCAAACTTGCAGCAAACGGCGCGTCTGTGGCTCAACGCCGTTCGCCGCATCGATCACCATTAACGCCGCATCGACAGCGGTTAGCACGCGGTACGTGTCTTCCGAGAAGTCTTGGTGCCCCGGGGTGTCAAGCAAATTGATCACGCAATCGCGGTACTCCATTTGCATCACAGAGCTGGCGACGGAAATACCACGCTGTTTCTCAATTTCCATCCAATCGCTGGTGGCGTGACGCGCAGCCTTTCTGGCTTTAACACTGCCAGCAATATTGATCGCACCCGAAAATAGCAGAAGCTTTTCTGTGAGTGTTGTTTTACCTGCGTCAGGGTGGGAAATGATCGCAAAGGTGCGACGGCGACGAACTTGTTGGGCGATGTCAGACATAACCGCACATTATCTAACATGGGACAATACACGGATGCACCCAAACGCCCTAATTGATCATGCCGCGCAACTTTTGAGTCGCGTGCTCACCTTCAACCACCCCGCTGATGGCGTTGTGGCCCGCTACTTCCGCGAGAACAAAAATTTAGGCCCTCGAGAGCGTCACACAGTCTCCGAGACGGTCTACGCCGTCCTGCGTTTCAAGACACGCTTCGAGTTACTGGCCCGTTCGGGACCCGGTGGTCGGGAGCGTAAGCTGGCCATTCTCGGCTTCAGCGGGTCATCGGATTTTTTGGCCGGTGCGCTGAAGCCGCAGGAGTCTGAATGGCTGGCCCACTGTTCCAGCGCGGGGGAGGCAGCGATGATGGACATGCATCGCCACAACTTACCTGTGTGGATGGTGCCCAACTTAAAGGCCCAAGTCGCCGACGGCTTCGATGCCCTTGCTGAGACGCTGAATACCCCGGCGCCGCTTGACCTGCGCGTCAACACCTTTAAGTCCAAGCGCGAGGATGTGCGTAAGGCGCTCAAAGCCCATGGCATCTCAGCCACTAACACGCCATATTCACCTTGGGGATTGCGTTTATCTGCCAACCCGTCGCTGACTCGGTTGCCTGAGTATGAGCAAGGCGCCTTCGAGGTTCAGGATGAGGGGTCTCAGCTTCTGGCGGCGCTATTAGGCGCAAAACGTGGTGAGATGGTGGCTGATTTTTGTGCTGGCGCGGGTGGTAAGACACTGGCAATTGGCGCCATGATGCGCTCGACCGGTCGCCTCTATGCCTTCGATACGTCGGCACACCGCTTGGATGGCCTGAAGCCACGGTTGGCCAGGAGCGGTCTGAGCAATGTCCAGACCGCTGCGATCACCAATGAGCGGGACGATCGGGTGAAGCGTTTGAGCCACAAAATGGACCGTGTGTTGGTCGATGCCCCCTGTTCGGGCACAGGAACGATTCGACGCAACCCTGACCTGAAGTGGCGTCTGAAGGAGGCCGAGTTGGCCGAGATTACCGCTTTGCAGTCGCGGATTCTGGCCAGCGCTGCCCAAATGGTGAAGCCCGGTGGGCGTCTTGTCTACGCCACCTGTAGTTTGCTAACGCAGGAAAACGAGGCGGTTGCCGATGCGTTTGCGGCTGCCCATCCCGATTTCGAAGCGCTGCCTGTTGCACCCCTGCTACAAAACGTGCTGCCTAACCAAGGTGAGACGGGGGACGAGTTGGCAGCGAAAGCCGAAAAGCTGTGTGCCGGTAACTGTTTGCGTTTGTGGCCGCATTTGCATCAAACCGATGGCTTTTTCGCCGCAGTTTGGCAGCGACGGGCATAAAAAATCAAATGTATGGCGTGGTTACGCGCGTTTAGATGATGGCCGTTCGGTTGATTTTTTATAATTTTGGGTAGTTTTAACGATATTTAGCAGCTGTAGGCTAGTATCTGTACCCAACAGGCGGCACGACGGCCATTGTTACCGAATTTCTTGCGCCATTAGGCGAAACTGCCCCGAGCCTTTAAAATCTTGGGGTTGATCTAAATACACAAAAGGAACCCCCATGCTGGATATCGTTATGGACTGGTTGGCGAATGGTCTGACCCATGCGTCCGGTTGGCAGTTGGTCGTTTACACATTGGTTGTGACGCACCTCACCATTGCCGGCGTCACCCTGTACCTGCACCGGCACCAAGCGCACCGTGCGATGGATTTGCATGCAATCCCGTCACACTTTTTCCGCTTTTGGCTGTGGTTGACCACAGGCATGGTCACGCGTGAGTGGGTTGCGATTCACCGCAAACACCACGCGAAATGCGAAACCCATGATGATCCCCACAGCCCGATGACACGGGGCATCGGTACGGTCTTCTTCCGTGGGTCCGAGCTTTACCGCGCGGAAGCCAAGGTCGCCGCCACGATCGAAAAGTTCAGCCACGGCACCCCGAACGACTGGATCGAACGCAACGTCTATACCCGCTTCAGTGCCTCTGGCGTCGCCCTGATGCTGATCATTAACGTGTCATTGTTCGGCGTGCTAGGTCTGACGATCTGGGCCGTTCAAATGGCTTGGATTCCAATCATGGCAGCGGGCATCATCAATGGTATCGGCCACTACTGGGGCTACCGCAACTTCGAAGCTGTTGATGCGAGCACCAACATTTCCCCATGGGGCCTGCTGATTGGCGGCGAAGAGCTGCACAACAATCACCACACCTATCCCACATCGGCCAAATTCTCAGTCAAACCGTACGAGTTTGATCTCGGGTGGTTGTACATCCGTCTGTTTGAAATGGTGGGATGGGCCAAAGTCCGTAAGGTGCCCCCGCAATTGGTCTTAGGTGAGGTGAAGGCCATTGCTGATGAGGCGACACTCGAGGCGGTGATCGCCAACCGCTATGAAGTGATGGCCAACTTCGCTAAGGCCCTCCGCTCAGCGGCGACCGTTGAAATGAACGCGGCAAAAGCCAAAGGACATGATCTGGTCAACCTCGCGGCCGCGAAGCGCTGGCTTCACCGCGACGCCGAGAAAGTACCGGCAGATATGCAGCCCAAGCTGGACAAGGTCCGTGAGGCACACCCTGTTTTGGATACCATGACGTCGATGCGCGAAGAGCTGCGCCAAGTTTGGAGCAGCACAACGCAGACCCGAGAGCAACTGACGGCAGATCTGCAGGCGTGGTGTACGAAGGCGGAAGCCAGTGGCATTGCCGCCTTGCACGAGTTCGCGACAAAATTGCGTCGCGCCAAGGCGTAATCTGCGCCCCTCGCGCTAAGAGCCCTCAGCACTGAAAACCACCGAGCCAAACCGCTCGGTGGTTTTTTTATGGCCGAAAAAAAACCGCTGACGACGGGTGTCGCAGCGGTTCTTCGGGATTGGACTGAATTACTTCAGCTTGATCTCTTTGTAGGCAACGTGCTTACGAGCTTTGGGATCAAACTTCATGATCTCCATTTTCTCGGGCGTTGTCTTTTTGTTTTTTGTGGTTGTGTAGAAGTGACCGGTTCCTGCAGTGGATTCCAGTTTGATCTTCTCGCGTGTACCTTTGGTTGCCATGATTCGTCTCCTAATTAAGCTTGACCGCGGGCACGCAAATCGGCCAGCACGGAGTCGATACCGTTTTTATCGATCAGGCGCAAAGCGGCGCTCGATACGCGCAAACGAACCCAACGGTTCTCGCTTTCAACCCAGAAACGACGGTATTGCAGGTTAGGCAAAAAACGACGCTTGGTCTTGTTGTTGGCGTGGGAAACGTTGTTTCCCGACATGGGCTTCTTGCCCGTTACTTCACATACGCGTGCCATTTGGACACTCCATAAAACGTTAACAGCTTGCGCCGCACCTCGCTGAGCCAGCTAAAAGACGGGTTTGCAAGTGTTTTAACCTTGCAATGCTTTCTTTCAGTCTGCTTTGATGTCAGCGGTAAAAATTTCACCAAACTCACCCGGACACCGCGAAGCGGCCGAGCGAATTCCAGCAAAGCCTGAGATTATAGCGTGTTTTCCGTACGCAACGCCATGGAGGCGTCGCTTCGCAACACCGACGCCTCTCTCAGCCCTCAAGCGTCGGCTTGCTCCAAGAATCGTTGCGCGTCGAGGGCCGCCATACAGCCTGTACCTGCACTGGTGATGGCTTGCCGATAGACATGGTCCTGGACGTCGCCGGCAGCGAAAATACCCGGGACACTCGTCATTGTGGCCATACCGGCGGTGCCTGAGCGGGTCACGATATAGCCGTTTTCCATGTCGAGCTGACCTTTGAAAATATCGGTGTTGGGTTGATGGCCGATCGCGATAAAACAGCCTGAGAGCGCCAAATCAAACGTACTGTCGTCCGTGGTACGCCGCAGGCGAATCCCATTGACGCCTTTCGCATCACCCAAGACTTCATCAAGGGTGCAATTTGTTTGAAGTTCGATTTTTCCTGCCGCTACCTTTTCCATCAGCTTATCGATCATGATGGCCTCAGCCTTGAAGGTGTCACGGCGGTGCACCAGGTGAACTTTTGCCGCAATATTGGACAGATAGAGCGCCTCTTCAACCGCCGTATTGCCGCCACCCACGACCGCACAAATTTGGTCACGGTAGAAAAAACCGTCACAGGTGGCACACCCGCTGACGCCACGGCCCATGAAGGCTTGCTCGGAGGGGAGTCCCAGGTATTTTGCCGACGCACCGGTGGCCAAAATCAGCGCGTCGCAGGTGTAGGTTCCGCTGTCACCAGTCAGTGTGAACGGGCGTTTGCTGAAGTCGACAGCGTTGATGTGGTCAAAAACGATTTCCGTGTTGAAGCGCTTGGCATGGGCCTCGAAGCGCTGCATCAGGTCGGGGCCCATTACGCCGTCAACGTCGGCAGGCCAGTTGTCGACCTCAGTCGTGGTCATCAGTTGGCCGCCTTGGGCAATGCCAGTGATGACGACCGGTTTAAGGTTGGCACGGGCCGCATAGATGGCGGCGCTGTAGCCGGCAGGGCCTGAGCCCAAGATCAGTACTTGGCAATGACGCATTGAAATGTCCTATTGATGAATGATGGGCCTGTCCAAACGAGTACGCTAAAAACGTCGGATTCTTGGATGAGAATTGTAGACAGTTGGGGAGAGACGCGTTGCGACGCGACTTTGTCTGGGGTGCGCGTTCTCATGGGGTAAGCTTGGAGCTTCGGGCCGTTTTCCGTCACAATTATTTCAATGACATATTCGATCAATACCCTCAAGGGCGGTGAAAAGGGTAGCAGCCCTGAGGGCGCGCAGTTTCGCTTCGCCCAAGAGCTTTCACTGCTCGTGGCCGCACTGTTGCTGGCCTTCTGGACGCTCGCACTTTTGACGCACCACGTCACCGATGGGGCGTGGTCAACGTCGGGCGTCGACGGGACCGTGGCCAACTGGATGGGGCGTTTGGGGGCCTGGGTGGCCGATATCACTTACTTTTTAATGGGCTTTTCTGCTTGGTGGTTGGTGCTGGGCGCCTTCAATGTCTGGCGGCTGGGGCTGCTGCGTTGGATGCGTCCGGTGATTGCCGAGCCTGTTGCAAAGCCGCTCCGTGGCCGTGCGCCTGCGCCAAAGGCAGAGGTCGAGACCATGGGGGCTGCGTTGGCGCGTCGCGCGCGCCGGGTCGGTCGCGTGCTCGCTTGGTTCGGGCTGTTAGCGGCAAGTGCCACTTTGGAGTGGACTCGCTTGCACTCTTTGGACGTTTATCTGCCAGGAAACGCCGGCGGGGTTTTGGGGGAGACGATTGGCCGTTTTGCTCAGACATGGCTTGGTTTCACGGGCTCTGCGCTTTTGGCTCTGGTTGTGAGCGGTGCGCTGATTGCGGTTGTATTTAAGTTTTCTTGGGGCGCAACGTCTGAGCGTCTGGGCGCCCTGCCAATCGAGTGGTTACGCAGTCGCCGCGACCGGCTTGAGCAACGCGAAGACGAGCGCATCGGCCTTGCGGCGTCCCGTGAACGCGAGGAGGTTGTGTTTGGCGATTTGATGCGTGTCGACGATGCCGAGCCAAAGCTTGAGCCCATCCCGGTTGTGATCGAACCCGTCGCGCAGCCCGCTGCCGCCAGTGAGCGTGTTTTAAAAGAGGCGCAGAAGCCGCTGTTTGATGAAATGCCAGACTCCAAGCTCCCGCAGGTGAGTTTGCTTGATCAGGCCGTGGTGCAGGTCGAAAATGTGTCGACCGATGCCCTCGAGATGACCAGTCGCCTCATCGAGAAAAAGCTGCGTGACTTCGGCGTTGAGGTTCGGGTTGTGGCGGCAGCACCCGGCCCCGTCATCACGCGCTACGAGATCGAGCCTGCGACAGGCGTCAAGGGGTCACAGGTGGTCAACTTGGCCCGAGATTTGGCGCGGTCCCTCAGCCTGGTGTCCATTCGCGTGATTGAGACCATTCCGGGCAAAAACTTCATGGCACTCGAGTTGCCAAATGCCAAACGCCAAACCATCAAGCTCAGCGAGGTTTTGGGCTCAAGCATCTACAACGATGCCAAGTCTCTTCTGACCATGGGATTGGGTAAAGACATTGTGGGTAACCCAGTGGTTGCTGATCTCGCGAAGATGCCCCACTGCCTCGTGGCTGGCACGACGGGATCGGGTAAATCGGTGGGTATCAACGCAATGATTTTGAGCCTGCTGTACAAGGCTGATCCCCAAGACGTTCGCCTGTTATTGATCGACCCCAAAATGCTCGAGATGAGTGTCTACGAGGGCATTCCTCACCTGCTCGCCCCCGTCGTAACCGACATGCGACAGGCTGCCCATGGCCTAAATTGGTGCGTCGCTGAGATGGAGAAGCGATACAAGCTCATGAGCAAAATGGGCGTCCGTAATTTGGCCGGCTTCAACGCAAAACTTCAAGAGGCCAAGGCAAGAGGGGAGTTCGTTGGGAATCCGTTCTCATTGACGCCGGAGCAACCTGAACCACTCGAGGCGTTGCCGCACATCGTTGTTGTGATCGATGAGCTGGCCGATTTGATGATGGTGGTTGGCAAGAAAATTGAAGAGCTGATTGCCCGATTGGCCCAAAAAGCGCGGGCGGCCGGTATTCACTTGATATTGGCGACGCAGCGCCCCAGCGTTGATGTGATCACAGGGCTCATCAAAGCCAACATTCCCACACGCCTGTCTTTTCAGGTCAGCAGCAAAATTGATTCCCGAACCATCCTGGATCAGATGGGGGCGGAGACGCTGCTGGGCATGGGCGACATGCTGTACCTGCCCAGTGGCACTGGTTTTCCCCAGCGTGTCCATGGTGCTTTTGTGAGTGACGAGGAAGTCCACCGGGTTGTCGCGTTTTTAAAGACCCAAGGTGAACCGAACTACATTGACGGTGTGCTCGAGGGCGGCACTGTCGATGGCGATACGGGTCTCGACGGCGATGCTGCGGGGGGCGAAAAAGACCCCATGTACGACCAAGCCGTTGAAATTGTTTTGAAAAATAGGAAAGCCAGTATCTCGCTTGTTCAACGCCATTTAAAGATTGGTTACAACCGAGCGGCACGCATGTTGGAAGACATGGAAAATGCAGGCGTCGTCAGTACCATGGGCACCAATGGGCAGCGAGAAATTTTGGTGCCGTCGCGTGAGGAATAAATTGCTCGCCTTAAAACCAATCAAACGGCACTTCGTCGCACTGTTTTTTTGCGCGATCGCCGTGGCGCATCCCGCCTGGGCCGATAGCGTTAGCGATTTGCAAAGCCTTTTGCGAGCCACCCCGTCTGGGCAGCTCAGTTTTGAGCAAACCGTGACCGCCCCCATGAAGTCAGGGCAAACGCGTGCCAAACAAACCCGTTCCACGGGTGAGTTCATGTTCTCGCGCCCCGGTAAGTTTCGATTTGACTACCAAAAGCCTTTTCCACAGACCATCGTCGCCGATGGGCGTTCGCTATGGCTTTGGGATCCGGATTTGAACCAAGTCACCGTTCGAGATCAGGCGCAAGCCCTTGGCAATACGCCTGCGGCTCTTGTGGCGGGGAGTGGCGACTTGAATGCGCTTCGCGCCGTTTATGTGTTGACCCCGATGCCGACCGAGGGTGGGCTGAAATGGGTTGAAGCTGTCCCCAAACAGCCCGATGGCACTCTCAAGCTCATGCGTGTTGGCTTCGATTCGACGCAGTTGCGTGCTTTGGTGATGGTTGATAATTTCGGCCAAACCTCGGACATGCGTTTTGCAAAACTGGCGGCGCTAGAAAATGGGGCCGAGGCTGCCGTTTTTCGCTTCGTGCCGCCGTCGGGTGCCGATATCATTCGCCCATGAGCGGCTCAACTGCAAGCGCGTCTCGCGCCGGTAGTCATGTACCGCTGGCGCAGCGGCTGCGTCCCAAAGCATTGATTGATGTCATTGGCCAAGACCATCTGTTGGGTGACGGGTTGCCCTTGCGACTGGCTTTTGAAAGTGGCCAACCCCACAGTTGCATTTTGTGGGGCCCACCGGGTGTGGGGAAGACAACGATTGCCAGTTTAATGGCGCAGGCCTTTGATGCGCAATTCATCACAATCAGCGCCGTATTGGGTGGTGTCAAGGAGATACGTGAGGCTGTCGAGAGAGCGCAACAAGCCCTTAGCGATCTGGTCCCACGTGCAACCCTTGTTTTTGTTGATGAGGTTCACCGCTTCAACAAGAGTCAGCAGGACGCATTTTTGCCACATGTCGAGTCTGGCTTGTTCACCTTTATCGGTGCGACGACCGAGAACCCGTCTTTTGAGGTCAACAGCGCTTTGTTATCTCGAGCCGCTGTCTACGTGCTTCGCGGGCTCTCGGATGATGCTTTGCACGTGCTTTTAGCCAGGGCTTGTCTTGAACCCGACATGCCTCAATTCGATGCCGATGCGGCTGATCGGTTGGTTCGTTATGCGGATGGTGATGCACGCCGCCTTTTAAATACGCTCGAAATCATTTGCGTTAGCGCGCTTCAGCAAAAGGTTCGGACGGTATCAGACGATTGGCTGTTGCGCTCGCTGGGTGAGACCTTGCGCCGTAGCGACAAAGGGGGTGATGTCTTTTATGACACCATCAGCGCCCTGCATAAATCGGTCCGTGGCTCTGACCCAGACGCCGCGTTGTATTGGTTGGTTCGTTTGCTTGATGGCGGGGCAGACCCGCGGTATGTGGCTCGGCGTCTCATCCGCATGGCCAATGAAGACATCGGGCTGGCTGATCCCCGGGCACTGCGAACGGCTTTAGATGCCAGTGAAGTCTATGAGCGGCTGGGCTCCCCCGAGGGCGAGCTCGCATTGGCGCAGTGCGCCATCTACCTCGCGATGGCCCCCAAATCGAATGCCGCTTATCTGGCCTACAAATCAGCGGTATCGCTGGTGAAGCGCGACGGTTCCCGTCCGGTGCCCAACCATTTGCGCAATGCGCCGACGGCTCTCATGAAGGAAATGGCGCACGGGATGGGCTATCGCTACGCTCACGATGAGCCGGGGGCCTTTGCAGCTGGCGAAACTTACCTGCCTGAGGGACTGACGTCTGAACGTTTTTATGAGCCTGTGGACCGTGGCTTGGAGATCAAAATTGGTGCCCGTCTCGCGGAGTTGCGGGCGCTAAATGCCGGTGCCACCCCCCAAAACAAAGTCGCCCGTTGAATCCAGCGGCCAGCGGCCTCTCTAGGGTTTACCCGATCTGCGGATTACCACATTCAACCTAATTTGTAAGTTTAGGTTGGCTACAATCACGGGTTCGCCGCGCGGTCCTCGCGCGCAGGACCCCAGATCGCTGCCCCTTATCGGTGGCCCAATGGAGCAATTCTTTTATGGATATTTTTCTGCAACAGATCATCAATGGTCTTGTTTTAGGCAGCATGTATGCGCTCGTGGCGCTCGGCTACACGATGGTTTACGGCATTATTGGCCTGATTAACTTTGCCCACGGCGAGGTGCTGATGGTCGGCGCCATGACCAGTTGGAGTGTGATCAGCATCATGCAGGATGCCATGCCCGGTGCACCAGGATGGCTCCTCCTCATCCTGGCGTTGCTCATCTCCTTTGTTGTGTGTGGCATCCTGAATTTCACGATCGAGCGGGTTGCCTACCGCCCGCTGCGCAACGCGCCTCGTTTGGCGCCGCTGATCACCGCGATCGGTATGTCATTGTTCTTGCAAACCATGGCGATGATCATTTGGAAGCCCAATCCAAAGCCATTCCCTGCTGTGTTGCCAACCGAGCCCATCGCCATTGGCGGTGCCGTGATCTCAGTGACACAAATTTTTATTCTGGGCGCAACTGCAGTGACGTTGGCCGGGTTGCTTTACCTGGTTAACCGAACCAAGCTGGGACGCGCGATGCGAGCGACGGCTGAGAACCCGCGTGTTGCTGGTCTGATGGGGATCCGACCCGATACCGTGATTTCGGTTACGTTTGTGATCGGCGCCGTTTTGGCCGCATTAGCGGGCGTGATGTGGGCGCTTAACTACGGTACGGTCCAGCACTTTATGGGTTTCATGCCTGGCCTTAAAGCATTTACTGCAGCCGTCTTCGGTGGTATCGGTAACTTGGGCGGCGCGGTGGTCGGGGGGCTCGCGCTCGGCTTGATTGAGGGCATTGGCGCAGGCTACTTAGGTGCTCTAACCGGAGGTGTTTTGGGTAGCCAGTACTCGGACATCTTCGCGTTCGTTGTGCTGATTGTGGTGCTGACGTTGCGACCGTCTGGTCTGATGGGTGAGCGCGTCGCCGATCGCGCATGAAGAGGCAAAGCATATGAACTCAAAGCGAAATAAATTTATTGTCTTCTTGGCGTGCGGCATCTTGTTGATGGTGTTGCCATTCTTGTTACAGCCATTCGGTAACTCTTGGGTACGCATCATCGATATGGTGTTGCTCTACATCATGCTGGCGTTGGGGCTGAATATTGTTGTGGGGTACGCGGGCTTGTTGGACTTGGGCTACGTCGCGTTCTTTGCCGTCGGCGCTTATGTGTTTGGCTTATTGGCTTCGCCTCACTTGTTGAGCCAATTCGCAAACTTGGCCAGCGCATTTCCAGATGGCGTCCACTACAACATATGGGTTGTTTTGGCGATCGCAGCGTTCATTGCGGGTGTGGCTGGCATGCTTTTAGGGGCGCCAACCCTCAAGCTGCGCGGTGACTATCTGGCGATCGTGACCTTGGGTTTTGGTGAGATTGTGCGTATTTTTCTGCTCAATCTGGATCGTCCCATCAACATCACGAATGGACCGAAAGGTTTGATGCGCATTGATGACGTCAACCTGTTCGGTGTCGATTTTGGGCGACCGCTAGATTTGGGTTTTGTGACGATCGAATCGGTCTCGCTGTACTACTACCTGTTCTTGTTGATGGTCATCATGACCATCTTTATTTGCTATCGAATTGAAAACTCGCGCATCGGCCGGGCTTGGATGGCCATTCGTGAAGACGAAATCGCGGCCAAGGCAATGGGACTAAACACCCGTAACCTGAAATTGATGGCCTTCGGTATGGGGGCATCATTTGGTGGCATTTCGGGTGTTTTGTTCGCGGCTTTCCAAGGCTTCGTCTCACCAGAATCATTCTCACTGATGGAGTCCATCATGATCGTCGCGATGGTTGTCCTGGGTGGCTTGGGACACATCCCGGGTGTCATCTTGGGCGCGATTCTGCTGGCGGGCTTACCAGAGGTTTTGCGTCACGCGGCCGGGCCGCTCACGCAACTCACTGATGGCCGCTTGGCGCCAGAAATTTTGCGGCAACTGCTGATTGCACTTGCCATGATCGTCATCATGATCTTGCGTCCAAAAGGCTTATGGCCAGCGCCTGAGCACGGAAAATCATTGGTTAAGAAGGACTGAAAGCATGAGTGACATTGTTCTTAAAGTAGCCGATGTTTCCAAACGCTTCGGCGGTCTGCAGGCTCTCTCAGATGTTGGTATCGAAATTCATCGGGGCGAAGTCTACGGTTTAATCGGTCCCAATGGGGCTGGAAAGACCACGTTCTTTAACGTCTTGACCGGGCTCTACACACCGGATAGCGGCACATTTGAGCTCGCGGGTAAGCCATATACGCCGACAGCGGTTCATGAGGTGGCCAAGGCGGGTATTGCCCGCACCTTTCAAAACATTCGCTTATTTGCAGAGATGACGGCGTTGGAAAACGTCATGGTGGGTCGTCATGTGCGGACACGCTCGGGCTTACTGGGCGCAATTTTGAAGACGAAGTCGTTCCGCAAGGAGGAGGCTGAGATCGAGGCCCGAGCGCACGAGCTCCTGGCCTATGTGGGTATCGGGCACTATGCAGATTACAAAGCGCGTACGCTGAGTTACGGCGATCAGCGCCGCTTGGAGATCGCGCGTGCATTGGCGACAGATCCGCAGCTCATTGCATTGGATGAGCCGGCAGCGGGTATGAACGCCACTGAGAAGGTACTTTTACGTGAGCTCATCGACCGCATACGAAACGATAACCGGACCATCTTGTTGATTGAGCACGATGTGAAATTGGTCATGGGGTTGTGCGACAAGGTGACCGTCCTCGACTACGGCCGTTCAATTGCGCAAGGTGTGCCCTCTGATGTTCAAAAGGACCCGGCGGTCATCGAAGCCTATTTGGGTGGTGGCCACTGAGCGCCAAAACAGGACGCATTACATATGACAAAAACCTTATTAAAAATCAGCGGCCTGAAGGTCGCCTATGGCGGTATCCAGGCGGTCAAGGGCATTGATCTTGAGGTTCATGACGGGGAGTTGGTGACCCTCATCGGCTCAAACGGAGCCGGTAAAACCACCACAATGAAGGCGATAACAGGCTTATTGCCTGCGGCTGAGGGCTCGATTGAGTACTTGGGTCAAAGCATCAAGGGCCAAGGGTCTTGGGATCTGGTCAAGCAGGGTCTCGCCATGGTGCCTGAGGGGCGCGGCGTATTCACCCGAATGAGCATTCTTGAAAACCTCAAAATGGGCGCCCATGTTCGCAGCGATGACGCGGAGGTCGCGAAGGACATTGAGTCAATGTTCGAGTTGTTCCCGCGCCTGTATGAACGCAAAGATCAACTGTCAGGCACCATGAGTGGTGGTGAACAGCAGATGTTGGCCATGGCGCGGGCTTTGATGAGCCGTCCCCGCGTATTGCTGCTTGATGAGCCGTCCATGGGCTTATCGCCCATCATGGTGGACAAAATTTTTGAAGTCGTTCGTGATGTTTCTGCCCGCGGCGTGACAGTGCTTTTGGTTGAGCAAAATGCGCGCTTGGCGCTCATGGCTGCGAACCGCGGCTACGTGATGGACTCGGGTCTGATCACCATGTCCGGTGATGCCAAAGAGATGTTGAACGATCCGCGCGTACGGGCCGCGTATCTGGGTGAATAACCGCACCCACGGGGGCGTAAAATAGCGGCGAAGCGCTGAACGCTCCCCCTTTCATTGCGCCGCCTGAGCGGCGCGCCCCAGAAAATCACGACATGTCAAATCCCACAGAAGCGTCCTTGCCCACAACGCCTGCCGTTGATGAAAACCAATTACTCGCTGAGCGCCGCGAGAAGCTAGCTGCGATTCGCGAACGCGCAAAGGAAAAAGGGGAGGCGGCATTTCCGAACGATTTCAAGCCCCAGCACCGTGCGCAGGACCTTGCGGATCAATTTGGTGAAGAGACCAAGGAGGCGTTGGAGCCGATGGCGGTGCGCGCCAGTGTTGCAGGCCGAATGATGTTGAAGCGCGTGATGGGCAAAGCCAGCTTTGCAACCCTGCAAGATGCATCCATGGGTAGCGCCGGTGGTCGAATTCAGATTTACCTCAACAACGACAGTGTTGGCGAGGCGTGTCACCAAGACTTCAAGCACTGGGATTTGGGCGACATCGTGGCCGCGGAAGGCGTCCTTTTTAAGACGCGCACGGGTGAGTTGACCATTCATGCGGATAGCGTGCGTTTGCTCACAAAGAGCCTTCGCCCCTTGCCAGATAAGTTTCATGGCGTTGCCGACCAAGAGATCAAGTACCGTCAGCGTTACGTTGACTTAATTACCGATGAAGCGGCGCGTGTCCGCTTCGCTGCGCGCAGCCGTGCGGTGAGCGGTATGCGTGAATTCATGGTTTCACACGGGTTTCTCGAGGTTGAGACGCCGATGTTGCACCCAATCCCAGGCGGCGCCAATGCCAAGCCGTTTGTGACGCACCACAATGCACTCGACCAGCAAATGTTTTTGCGCATTGCCCCGGAGCTTTACCTGAAGCGTCTGTTGGTGGGTGGGTTTGAGCGGGTTTTTGAAATCAACCGCAACTTCCGCAATGAGGGCATTTCGGTTCGCCATAACCCTGAATTCACGATGATGGAGTTCTATGCGGCGTACTGGAACTACCAGGACTTGATGGGCTTTACGGAGTCTTTAATCCGAGACGCGGCCCAAAAAGCGGTCGGCTCCTTGCAACTGACTTATGGCGGAAAAGCGGTTGACCTCAGTCAGCCGTTCGCTCGGTTGACGATCCGTGAAGCCATCGATGCCTATACCGATGCGGGCGCCAATGCGGACGATGCCGATTGGCTGTCGCAGGCCTTGCGTGGTTTGCGCGTTGCGCCAGACAAGCTTGCAGGCAAATCGCTTGCAGGTTTGCAAGTGATGTATTTCGAAGAGCTGGTGGAAGAGAAGCTGTGGCAGCCTACCTTCATCTGCGAGCATCCCGTGGAAATTTCGCCTTTGGCACGTGCCAGCGATGACCGACCCGAGGTAACGGAGCGATTTGAGCTTTACATCACGGGGCGTGAGTTCGGCAACGGTTTTTCAGAGCTGAACGATGCCCAGGACCAGGCCGCTCGCTTCCACTCGCAGGTCGCGGCAAAAGATGGGGGCGATGATGAGGCGATGTTCTTCGACCACGATTTCGTACGGGCACTTGAGTACGGGATGCCCCCCGCGGGCGGTTGCGGTATCGGGATCGACCGTTTGATGATGTTGCTGACGGACAGCGCAAGTATCCGGGACGTGATCCTGTTTCCTGCACTGCGTCATCAAGCGGCCTAGCGCGCCCTTGATATGCCCTCAGGGCCCCCACAAAAAGACAGCGGGTAGCGGGAAGCGGGGCATCGTCCCCGCTTTGTTTTGTAGGCTCCATGCCTGCACGCTTTGGCTCACTACGATGGGGGCCAGCGTTAAGCCACTCGCGATTGCCAGGCGGGTATTGGGTTGGAGCGTTGCCAGCATGGTTTGCAGTAACGCATCGTTGCGGTAAGGCGTTTCGATACACATTTGTGTCTCGCCAGTTTTCAGTGCGCGAGCCTCTGTGCTGCGAATATGGGCAAGTTGCTCCGCACCCTTGGGGAGGTAGCCAATGAAGGCGAATTGTTGCCCATTGAGACCGCTTGCCGCCAACGCGAGCATCAATGAGACGGCGCCGCTCAACGGGATCACTGGAATACCCAGTGCGTGGGCCGCCCGCACAACGGATGAGCCGGGATCTGCCACGGCGGGTATGCCGGCCTCACTGACCAGCCCCATGTTTTCGCCACTCAAGCATGGCTTGAGCATCGCCCGAGCAGCGTTGTCAAAGGCATCTGTGAGGTGGTCTCCCTGTTTGTGGGCGTCCCGCGGTATGACCTGTATGGCCATCGATTGAATGGGATTGACCAGCGGGGTGTGCTGATTAATCCGTCCCAGAAATCCACGTGTTGATTTAGCGTTCTCAGTGATCCAATGTGTCAGACCCGCAGCAATTTGAATGGTCGCTGTCGGTAGCAGCTGCTCAATCGGTACCATCTGTTTCTCTTCGCAACCGAAGTCCAGAGGTGTTGGGATAAGGTACAAGCAGCCATTCACCGCCTTGGGGGCGGTGTTTTGTGACGGGGTATTGGACGGGCGCATGGTCGCTTTCGGTTGGAGAGAAATTAATTTAGGGTATTTGAAGACCAGCGGCTCGCAGCAGTTCACAGGTGCGAATAAGGGGTAGGCCAATGAGTGCGGTCGGGTCGTCGTTTTCAATCCGCGAGAGCAACGCAATGCCGAGACCTTCGCTTTTGGCGCTTCCCGCGCAGTCGTAGGGTGTCTCGGCTAAAAGATAGCGTTCAATTTCAGCGTCCGTCAGGTTCCGAAATGTCACTTGAACCGTTGCAATGTCTGTTTTTTCAAACGCGATTGCTTCGCACACCACCGTGACCGCCGTGTGGAAAATCACCATTTGACCCCGCATGGCCCGCAGCTGATTGACCGCGCGTTCATGGGTGCCCGGCTTACCGAGTGATTCGCCGTTCAGGTCGGCGACTTGGTCGCTGCCGATGACGACTGCCTGGGGGTTCAACCTTGAAACCGCGCGCGCTTTTGCCAGCGACAACCGTCGTGCCAGCGCACAAGGGGACTCGTTGGTCAGGGGGGATTCATCGACCGCAGGGTTGGCCGTTTTAAAAGGCACACCGAGCCGCGACAGCAATTCGGCGCGGTAGCGGGAGGTTGAGCCGAGGATGAGGTCGGGTGTTTGAGTGTGTTCGGTCGGTGCCATGTGGGTCGTGTGAGGGCAGTGGAAGGCGCTATTGTCATACACTGTGTCCCCTGACTCCCGATATTGCATGTTTCCGTCGGGATTTACGCCTTTAAGTAAAAACCATGTCCTTAACGATAAACGAATGGCAACGCGTCAACCTTCACCGGTGGGCGGAGCGCGGTGTCGATGGGTTCAGCGCATCCCAGTCGTTGCCCTTGTCGATTTTTTCTCGACTGCTGGCAGATGTCCCTGATGCCGATTCTCTGGTGGCGGATGCCTCGGTGGTGGTCGATGTACGGGCATTTTTTGCGCCAGCCAGTCCGGGGGCGTCGCGTGGGCCATTGTGGTTGTCCATAAAAGCAGAGACCGCTGTGCCGCTGACATGCCAACGTTGTCTGAAGCCTGTCGCGGTGCCTTTACTTGCCGATCAAGCGATCCGCTTTGTCGCGACCGAGGCGCAGGCAGCCGCGGAGGATGAGGATGCCGAGGAGGATGTTCTCGCCTTCACACCCGAGTTGGATGTGCTGGCATTGATCGAGGATGAGTTAATCATGTCGGTCCCCATCGTGGCGTTGCATGATTCGTGTGAGCCCGAGGGCTACACGGAGGGGGAGGCGCCGGTGGCGGACCGGCCCAACCCGTTTGCCGTCCTGGCCCAGCTAAAAAAAGACCGTTAGTGATCGCCTGATGGCTACTTTTGGGTTTGTGCAACACCTCACCCTCGTTGAGGGGGGGATTTACCAATTTGACTTTCACAGGCTATAATTGACGGTTTCGCGGTTGGTCCAACTGTGCCCCAGCGGGGTCCGGTGTCCGATCAAAACGCCATTTTTCAATCGCTCTGTCTCAGAGCCTCGTTTTCAGGAGCCGATCATGGCCGTCCAACAGAACAAAAAGTCGCCCTCAAAGCGCGGTATGCACCGCTCACACAACGCGTTGACCGTTCCTGGCATCGCGCTTGAGCCAACCACGGGCGAGGTCCACTTGCGCCACCACATCAGCCCCACTGGCTTTTACCGTGGTCGCAAGGTGTTGAAGACCAAGTCCGAGTCTTAATCCGCTGACACATACAAAGGCCCGTGCAGTGCTGCGCGGGCCTTTGTTTTGTCTGGTTCTATGACTGATTCTGAATCGGCGCCAAACGGCTCTGATACACATTTAAAAAACCGCCCCATCACCGTTGCGGTGGATTGCATGGGCGGGGACGCTGGCTTGGCAGCCACCTTGCCGGGTTGCCGATCGTTTCTTGCCGAGCGGCCAGATGCCCGCTTGCTCCTTGTTGGTCTACCCCAAGCGCGAGCCCAATGCGCCGATTTGCTGGCTTCGGGTCGCTGTGACTGGTTAGATGCCGCCGATGTCATCGAAATGGATGACTCCATAGAAACAGCGTTGCGCCGCAAAAAAGACGCCAGCATGCGTGTGGCGATCAATGCAGTCAAGTCAGGCTCGGCGGATGTGGCTGTCTCCTCAGGCAACACAGGCGCCTTGATGGCTGTGGCGCGTTATGTTCTCAAAACCATGGACGGCATTGACCGTCCAGCCATTGCCACCCAACTGCCCAACGCAAGGGGACAGGCCACAACGGTCTTGGACTTGGGCGCCAACGTTGACTGTACGGCCGAACACCTGTTTCAGTTTGCCGTGATGGGGTCTGCGCTGGTGGCTGCAACGTCCCCAAATGGGAACCCGTCTGTTGGTCTTCTGAATGTGGGCGAAGAGGCCATCAAAGGCAGTGAGACCATCAAGGAGACTGCGGTCTTGTTGCGCGCGGCAGCGGCGGCTGGGTACGTTAATTTTTACGGTAACGTTGAAGGTAACGATATTTTCAAGGGTACCGTCGATATCGTGGTGTGTGATGGTTTCGTGGGTAATGTGACCTTGAAAGCCAGCGAGGGGTTGGCCGCCATGATCGCCGGCTTCATTCGTGCGGAGTTCTCTCGTAATATCTTTACAAAAATCAGCGCCATCTTGGCCTATCCTGTTCTAAAAGCATTCAAAAGTCGTGTTGACCACAGGCGCTACAACGGCGCCGCCCTGCTGGGGCTGCGTGGTTTGGTTTTTAAAAGCCACGGGTCAGCAGATGCCTACGGGTTTGGATGTGCGTTGAACAGGGCTTATGATGCAGCCCAACACCAATTAATCGAAGGGGTGCGCATCCGGATCGAAACAGCTTTGGCAGGCCAAATGGCGAAGAACGCTGAGGCCGCTGAAACCGCCTGATTTCGGTGTTGCGCCGCTTTGTCAGAGACATGACCAGATTTGCACGCGTTGCGGGAACAGGCAGCTACCTCCCTCCGAAAAAAGTCGCTAACCAAGATTTGGTGGCCCAACTCACTGCCCGAGGTCTTGAGTCGAGCGACGAGTGGATTGTTGAGCGAACGGGGATTCGGTTCCGCCACTTCGCTGACGACCGCATGCACGCCAGCGATCTGGCTTTCGAGGCCTCACGGCGCTGTCTGTCCGCTGCAGGAAAAAAAGCGCAGGACGTTGACCTCATCATCGTGGCGACCTCAACGCCCGACATGGTTTTTCCCTCAACCGCATCCATTCTCCAGCACAAGCTCACGGAAGCGGCCCTCGCCGACGGCGATTCGGTGGGTGCCGCCGGTGGTGCCGCGTTCGACGTGCAAGCGGTCTGCAGTGGTTTTGTCTACGCCATGAGCGTGGCCAATGCCATGATCCAGACGGGCGCTGCCCAATGCGCGTTGGTGGTGGGTGCGGAAGTGTTCTCACGTATTTTGGATTTCAATGACCGCACAACATGTGTCTTGTTTGGCGATGGTGCCGGTGCCGTCCTGTTGGAAGCGACTACGCATGATGGCGACGGCCCCGGCGTTTTGGCCACTGACATCCACGCGGACGGCAAACACCGTGCGATCCTGTGCACGCCCGGAACGGTCGCGGGCGGTGCAGTGGTTGGCAGTCCGCTCCTGACCATGGATGGTCAAGCGGTTTTTAAGTTGGCTGTTGGCTTGCTCGAAAACACCGCGCGGGCCGTGCTCGAGAAAGCGGGAAAGACGGAGGCAGATGTGGATTGGCTGGTTCCCCATCAAGCCAACATTCGGATCATGACCAGTACCGCTAAAAAGTTGAAACTTCCCATTGAGCGCGTGATCGTGACCGTTGATCAACACGGCAACACATCCGCAGCGTCAATTCCCTTGGCGTTTGACCACGGCGTTCGCACCGGTCAAATAAAGCCGGGACAAATCGTTCTGATGGAAGGCGTCGGTGGCGGCTTCACATGGGGCTCCGCTTTGTTGCGCCTGTAATCGCGGCGCTTCGGTGGTTTTAAATCAGTTGAAGGATCATTTCGAATGACAGTTGAGATCATGAGCGCATGCGTTTTTCCCGGCCAAGGCTCGCAGTCTGTTGGCATGTTGAACGCGTGGGGCGATCACCCGGTGGTGAAAGAGACACTGAAGGAAGCCTCGGATGCGCTGAACGAGGACCTCGCAACGCTGATCGCAGAGGGCCCCGCCGAGCGGCTGGCTTTGACAACCAATACCCAGCCGGTGATGTTGGTGGCCGGCGTGGCCGCCTATCGCGCCTGGTTGGCAGCGGGGGGGGCGAAGCCAGCATGGTTGGCAGGACACTCATTGGGCGAGTACGCAGCGCTGGTCGCAGCGGGCAGCCTGACACTGGCTCAGGCGGTGCCACTGGTTCGGTTAAGGGCTGAGGCGATGCAAGCGGCAGTGCCGGTTGGCGTCGGTGCGATGGCGGCGATTCTGGGCATGCCTGCGGCACAAGTCGTCGCGCACTGCCATGCGGTTCAGCGCGAATTTGAACAGGCATCTGGCGAGGTGGTTGAGGCGGTCAACTTCAACGACCCCAACCAAACGGTGATCGCGGGCAGCAAAGCCGCTGTTGAGCGCGCCATGGTTGTCATCAAGGAGGCGGGTGCGAAACGCGCGCTGCCATTACCGGTGTCAGCGCCTTTCCACTCAAGTCTGATGAGACCCGCTGCTGAAAAACTGGCCGCGCATTTGGCAACCATGACCCTGTTGGCGCCGCAAATTCCTGTTCTCAATAACATTGACGTTGCCGCCCCTTCGGCAACGGATGCCATCAAGGATGCGCTGGTTCGTCAGGCTTTTGGTCCTGTGCGCTGGGTCGAGTCCGTGCAGGCGCTCGCAGCCAAAGGCGTTACCAAGGTGGTTGAATGTGGTCCCGGCAAGGTGCTAACGGGCATGTCTAAGCGCATTGAGCCCAGCATCAACGCCGTGTGTGTTTTCGACCCCGCATCGCTTGAAGAAGCGATGGCGGCGTAACGGGCCGAAGGGTCCAAAAATTGAATCGATCTATGACGACTGCTACCCACTCAAACACAGCGACTTCCGCATTGCCCTTAACCGGTCAGGTTGCACTCGTGACAGGCGCTTCTCGTGGCATCGGTGCCGCCATCGCCTCGCAGCTCGCATCGCAAGGGGCGACGGTGATTGGCACGGCCACCACAGCCTCGGGGGCCGCTGCGATACAAGCCGCACTGTCGCCATTTGCGGGCTCGACCGGCGCTGTTCTTGATGTGAACGACGGCACCGCTGTTCTGCAACAGATTGATGCCATCGTGTCAGCGCATGGGCAGCTCACCATATTGGTCAACAATGCGGGGATCACGCGTGACACGCTTGCCATGCGAATGAAAGACGACGACTGGGATGCTGTCACGAATACCAATTTGAAGGCGGTTTTCACCGTCAGTCGTGCCGCCATCAAGCCCATGATGAAGCAGCGTTTCGGTCGCATCATCAACATTACCTCCGTGGTCGGAGCGATGGGCAATGCCGGGCAAGCCAACTACGCCGCCGCCAAAGCGGGGGTTGCCGGTATGACGCGCGCGCTGGCTCGTGAATTGGGCAGCCGCAACATCACTGTCAATTGCGTGGCGCCCGGATTTATCGAAACCGATATGACCGCCAGTCTCCCAGAGGCCCAGCAGCAGGCTTTGTTGGGTCAAATCCCGCTCGGACACCTGGGTAAGCCTGCCGACATCGCGCATGCGGTTGCCTATTTAGCCAGTCCGTTTGCAGGCTATGTCACGGGGCAAGAATTGCATGTCAACGGCGGGATGTTGATGCCGTAAACCATTGATTTCTAGTGGTTTACCCGTGAGTGACCGCTTATAAAAGTCGCCGGTGGCCGATAACGGGCGGAAAGCCCTGTTTTGGTCGCTAAAATGTGAGCCTGTTTGTAACCACCCTCAGAGGGATCTATGAGTGATATTGAAGCACGTGTAAAGAAAATCATTGCCGAACAACTTGGCGTTGAAGAAGGTCAAGTAACCAGCGAGAAGGCTTTTGTGGCCGACCTGGGTGCTGACTCCTTAGACACCGTCGAATTGGTAATGGCTCTCGAAGACGAGTTTGGCATCGAAATCCCAGATGAAGACGCAGAGAAGATCACGACGGTTCAAAACGCCATCGACTACGCTCTGGCAAACCAAAAGGCCTGAGGTCGAATGAGTCGTCGCCGCGTTGTCGTCACCGGCTTGGGCTGTGTCAGCCCGGTTGGTAATACCGTCCAGTCGTCATGGGACAGTTTGTTAGCAGGCCGGTCAGGCATTGCGCGAATCGAGGCTTTTGATCCCTCGGCGTTCGCTTGTCAGATCGCGGGTGAAGTCAAAAACTTTGACTTGGAGCCGTACATCAGCGCCAAGGAGGCGCGGTCGATGGATCGCTTCATCCACTTGGGTATTGCAGCCGCACAACAAGCGGTTGAGGATGCTGGCTTGCCCAATAAAGACGACTTGGATGACGAATTCGCGACGCGAATCGGCGTCATCATTGGGTCAGGTATCGGTGGCTTGCCACTGATCGAAGAAACCCATGGTGAATTGACCAACCGCGGACCCCGGCGAATTTCGCCCTTCTTCGTTCCTGCGTCAATCATCAACATGATCTCCGGTCATGTGTCGATGCGTCATGGCTTCAAGGGCCCAAACATTGCGGTCGTCACCGCGTGTACCACGGGCTTGCATAGCATTGGCGAGGCCGCACGGAAAATTGAGTATGGCGATGCCGATGTCATTGTGGCCGGTGGCGCTGAGTCAACCGTATCGCCATTGGGCATTGGCGGTTTTGCAGCGATGCGCGCCTTGTCGACCCGTAACGACGACCCGACAGCCGCTTCGCGGCCTTGGGATCAAAACCGTGATGGTTTTGTGCTCGGTGAAGGTGCGGGTGTGATGGTGCTTGAAGAATACGAGCATGCGAAAGCCCGGGGTGCCAAAATTTATTGTGAGCTCGCCGGGTACGGTATGAGTGCGGACGCCGGTCATATGACTGCGCCCAACATGGATGGTCCCCGTCGCGCCATGCTCAGTGCGATGAAGAACGCGGGCGTCAACACCTCGGACGTGCAGTATGCCAACGCTCACGGGACATCAACGCCGTTGGGTGATGTCAATGAGACCAATGCGTTCAAGGCGGCTTTCGGCGATCATGCCAAGCAGCTCGTTGTCAACTCGACCAAATCCATGACGGGGCACCTACTCGGCGGTGCCGGCGGTATTGAGAGTGTGTTCACGGTTCTCGCCGTTCATCACCAAAAGAGCCCACCCACTATCAATTTGGATACACCCGACCCCGAGTGCGATCTCGATTATTGTGCCAACACCGCAAGAGACATGCGGATCGACGTTGCGATTAAAAACAACTTTGGCTTCGGTGGTACCAACGGCTCACTGGTGTTCAAGCGCCTGTAAAGACTGCCGGTCTGAGCCAACGCAATCCACTGCCCAGAAATAGCGCCCCAGAGGTCACGTACCCGTCTGGGGTTTTTTCTTTTTATGGTGTTGTTACCGCCCTCATGTGGTCGTCTGGTTTGGGGGTTGGCAGTTGGATCTTCGTGATCAGCGATGTCAGTGAAAGCCGTGTCTACTGGTTTGCGCTGCTCGTCATGTGGGGCTTTGCCGGCCTCATGATTTTCCGTCGAGGTGACGTTTTTCAAGAGGGGGTGTTGACCTGGTGTTCGCATCCCGACGGCCATTGGCGTTGGTGGGGTACTTCCGACTCGATTAATATCAACGCAGCGAAGCGCGCTGTGGTGGTTCGCTGTGTTTGGCGTTCCAATACCCGCATGTTGCTCTCCCTTCATCTTCACCCCTCCGTCTGGCGCTTTGCATGGCGATCGCCGCAATGGCTATGGCTGAGGTCGGATACGCGCCCAGCGCAATGGCGAGCGATGTGCCGTGCCGTGCATACCCACGCCGTAATGGCACCGGTGGACCAAGCGTGACAGTCGATCTCACCAACAGCGAGCAGCCCGCGCCCCGTGTTGACCCGGATCACGCCGTCGTCGTGCGTGCAGTCGCCGGGGATATCCGTGCGTTTGAGTTGCTGGTGCGGAAATATCAGCCGCGCGTATTGCGCCTGATTGGCCGATGGGTAAGAGACGCCGCCCGATGCGAGGACGTGGCACAGGATGTTTTTTTGAGCGCCTACCGCGCGCTCCCCAATTTTCGTGGTGATGCACAGTTCTATACGTGGTTGTATCGAATTGCCGCAAACGCTGCGAAAAAGGCGGCGATGCGCCAGTCTCGCGATCCGGTTCGCTACCTGTCGGACTTACAACCGGATCACGTCGACGGTGAAATTTCGGAGGATCGGTGGGAACCATCGCACCATGACCCCTCTCAAACACACGAAGGGGGCCCTGAAGCTGAGGTCGCTTCCCGCGAAATTGCGGCGGCGGTCAACGAGGCTGTCGATGCGTTGCCACCAGAATTGGCTGAGGCCATTACGCTGCGAGAAATTGAAGGTATGAGTTACGAAGACATTGCAATGGCGATGGATTGTCCAATTGGCACGGTTCGCTCTCGCATCTTTAGGGCGCGCGAAGCGATATCAAAACGGATCAAACCCATGTTGAACCGACAAGGTGGTAAGCGATGGTAGTCCCCTTAAAGCCGAATCATGAGGAAGCGTTGTCTGCTTGGTTAGACGACGCCCCGATCGCCGATAAAGATGCCGCTGATTGGGCACGACATGCATTGGATAGTGATGCCAGTGGCCGCACGCTGAGTACCTATGTGGCGATTGGCAATGCCATGCGACAACCCCAAGGGGGTTCGCTGGGATCGCCTGCCGAGGTGGATCGTTTTTGGGCGCAGTTGGCGCAAGGTCTCGAGGCGCCACCCCATGCGTTGCCGTCCGTGTCCCTGCCGCCTGAGCCTCCCATGGTTGCTGCCAATGACAGCGCGTTCAAATGGCGTGCTTTCGGCAGCGTTGCCGTCATGGCGGTGGGGCTCTCCGTTTGGCTTGTCATCGGGTCGTCACCGGCGGATTTGACGCGTCAGACCGTCGCACTGCAGACACCCGATTTTGTGCCCGTTGTGACGGCGAATGCATCGGTCGCACGCGACCCCGACCTGGATGCTTTTTTGGCCGCGCACCGCCAACGTGGCAGTGCCTCGGCCTTGCAAGGGCCCGTCGGTTTCATCCGAAACGTCGCTTGGCAAGCGGGATCACCCTGATGAGGATTGGCGCTGTTTTGCGGACGCGGTATTTGGCGACAATCATCGCGTGTTTGGCAACGGTAGCCGGCGCGCACGCGGCGGACGCACCTGGCTTGCGTGATTGGCTGGTGGAGGTCAACCGCGCCGCGACCGCACAGCGGTTTGTTGGCACCATGACCATTCGGTCTGAACGCGAGACGGCGGCTGCCAAAATTTGGCACTTTGGTAATGGGCGGGATCAATGGGAGCGCGTCGACCTGATGACAGGGCCCGCGCACACCACTTTTAGGCGCAATGACGAGGTGGTCCTTTTCGACCATGCCAACAAGCAGGTTGTCATTGAGCGCAGAGATGATCTGGGGCTTTTCCCGGCTGTACTCAAGGCGCCCGGCAATACCGTTGCACGTCATTACATGATGCAGTCTCTCGGGCGCGAGCGGATTGCAGGTGAGTTGGCCATGGGCACGGCTCTGCAAGCGAACGACGCATGGCGCCATTCGTTCCGCATTTGGCGCTCTGCGCGCACTGGCTTGGTACTGAAGTGGCAGACCCTCATGAAGCCGGACGGCCCCGTGCTCGAGGAGGTTGCCTACAGTGACATGATGTTGGGCAATGATTCGGGGCTGTCTGAGGCGCAAATGCGCCAGTGGCTGGCCACGCCACCCGACTATCGCGTCGTCAACGTGACCACGCCATCGGTCGATGTGGAGGCGCTACAGTGGGTCGCACCCCAAAATGTGCCTGGTTTCCACGCGATGTCCGCGATGCTCGCACGCGGCCCCAATGAAACCACTGAACCGACCGCAAAGGCGCCCGCGTCCCTGATTCAATGGGTGTTCTCAGACGGCCTCAGTTCAGCGTCGCTCTTCATCACAAAGAAGCAGGGGGCGCCCGGTATGGGTGCCGCCGTGCGCATGGGCGCGACCAACAGTGTTGCAAAACAGGTGGGTGCGTATTGGGTCACCGCCGTGGGTGAGGTGCCTGTGCGCACCCTGCATGCGTTGATCGATGGCGTGCGGCTGCCGTAGAGGTCCAATGGCCGGTTGGAACTTCCTTGAAATATTGGCCTCTGACCCACACATCTCGATCATTGAGTTTGTTGAATAAGGAACGTCACGATGCATAGCGAAACAGAAGCGGTCCCCCGTCAAGCCATGTCAGCGCATCCCGCGCAGAGCCCGCGTGTTGGGCTCAAATGGCTTGTGGCTGCGGTTGTCGTGTCAGTGGGTGCCACATGGGCGGTTGCACAGTTCAGTGTCCCGAGCACAGTGGCTGCGGCCGCGGTCTCATCGCAGCGGCCGGATACCGCATTTGATCGCGGGATGCTACACACGGTCGCCCAAACTGCAGACGCGACTGAGCGGCCGATATTGGTATCCGGCTTGCCAGATTTCACGGTGCTTGTCGACCGAGTTGGCCCATCGGTTGTGAACATTCGCACGACTGAGAAAGTCACCACATCGCCACGCGGTACAAATCCCCAAAATGAGCAAATGCTCGAATTTTTCAGACGATTTGGGATCCCCGTACCACCCGGATTCATGCCACAACCGGGCGAAGAGGGCGATGCGCCGCAAGCTGAAAACGGCCAGCGACCGAAGGGCATCGGATCAGGGTTCGTTCTGAGTGCGGATGGCTACATCATGACAAATGCGCACGTCGTAGAAGGTGCGGATGAATTGATCGTGACTTTTCCCGACAAAACGGAATACCCCGGAAAGATCATCGGCGCTGACAAACGAACCGACGTCGCTGTTGTCAAAATTGAGGCCAAAGGCCTCATGCCCGTTCAATTGGGTGACAGCGATCGATTGCGGGTGGGCGAGTGGGTGATGGCGATTGGCTCCCCCTACGGCCTTGAAAACACCGTCACGGCAGGCATTGTGAGCGCCAAGGCGCGTGAGACGGGTGACTTCCTTCCCTTTATCCAAACAGACGTTGCCATCAACCCAGGCAATTCGGGTGGACCGCTGATCAACATGCGCGGCGAGGTTGTTGGCATCAACAGCCAAATCTATTCGCGTTCGGGTGGTTTCCAAGGGATCTCGTTCGCAATCCCAATCGCCGAAGCGGTGCGGGTATCGGATCAGTTACGGGCACAGGGTTACGTCAACCGCGGCCGCATCGGTGTCAGTATTGCTGAGGTTGATGCGGACGCCGCACAGGCCTTGGGTATGGAAAAGCCCACCGGTGCTTTGGTACGCGGTGTCGAGAGCGGCTCGCCCGCCGCCAAAGCGGGTATCGAGCCTGGTGATGTGATTGTGTTGTTCGATGGCAAGGTTGTGAGCCAATCGCGTGATCTGCCCCGAATCGTTGGCAACACCAAGCCCGACGCCACGGTATCGATGACGGTCATTCGCCGCGGCAAAGAAAAGGTCTTGCAGATTCGTGTTGGTCGTTTCGAGCAGGAGGGCGTTGTAGCGGAAAAGCCCAAAACCCCAGAGCCCGTTGACTCGGGGGCCATCAAGGCAGCGGGCTTGGCGGTCGTTGACCTGACAGCCAGTGAGAAAAAGTCGCTCAAGCTCGATCAGGGGGTACGCGTGACAGCGGTGTCTGGGCCAGCGGCGCGTGCGGGACTCGCGGTCGATGACGTGATCCTAACGGTTGCCAATACCCAGATTTCAAATGCGGCTGCGTTGGAAAGCGTGCTGAAAAAATCCGATGGAACCAAGCCACTGAGCGTTTTGTTCAGGCGTGGTCAATGGGTTCAATACACGCTCTTGCGCCGTTAGTACGGGGTCGTTTTGCGGTTTTAAAAGTCGCTCAAATAACTTTGAGCGACTTTTTGTGCATTTTTGTGGGTGGGGTGTCCGAATAGCGGGAATTTATTTTCCGATATTTTTGCCAAGTAACAGTGTTGGAATCCTGCTTCGCCAGTCCAGATTACTGTGGTTTAGATGCCATAATTAACCACATTATGAAAGTTTGTGGCACGGCCGCGACGGTCGCCAACAGTCTTGCACAGGTTACCCAGATCGTTTGTGGATAACTTGTGATTAACATCTGGATAAATGTCCCCTCTGGATTGGCGAGTTGCGCGTCGCTATTCCCCTGTAGGGCTTGTGCCGCTTGGTTTTTGCCTACAATGGATCTCCAATTCATTGCAGTTGCCGCACATGATTGGTTTAGGGCGCGTCACCTTTCGACGCGCCCTTTTTTACGTGTCCACTTAAGTGTTTAGTTGATGAAAAACATTCGGAATTTCTCGATCATTGCCCATATCGACCACGGCAAGTCAACCTTGGCTGATCGCCTGATACAACGTTGTGGTGGCTTGAGCGATCGCGAGATGAGCGCTCAAGTTCTGGACTCGATGGATATCGAAAAAGAGCGCGGTATCACGATCAAAGCGCAAACAGCGTCACTTCAGTACAAGGCGCGCGATGGACAAATTTACAACCTGAATCTGATCGACACACCGGGACACGTTGACTTCTCCTACGAAGTTTCGCGTTCGCTGTCGGCGTGTGAAGGTGCGTTGCTTGTCGTTGATGCAAGTCAGGGTGTTGAAGCCCAAACCGTCGCCAACTGTTACACCGCACTTGATCTCGGTGTCGAGGTTCTGCCAGTTCTGAACAAGATGGATCTGCCTCAGGCGGATCCAGATAACGCGCGCATGGAAATCGAGGAGGTCATTGGCATTGACGCGACCGACGCCATCCCATGCTCCGCAAAGACGGGTATGGGTATCGATGAGATCTTGGAATTGGTGGTGAAGTCAGTCCCACCCCCCAGGGGCAACCCGGATGGCCCTGTCCGTGCCATGATCGTCGACAGTTGGTACGACGCTTACGTGGGCGTCGTGATGTTGGTTCGTGTGGTCGATGGCGAAATTAAGCGCAACGATCGCATCAAGTTGATGGCAACCGACACCACCTACAACGCCGATAAGTTGGGTGTCTTCTCGCCCGCTGCGCTCTCAAAGGAGTCCCTTTCAGCCGGCGAGGTGGGTTTCATTATTGCGGGTATCAAAGAGTTAACAAGTGCCAAGGTTGGCGACACGGTTACCGTCGTTCGCACGGGTACGGGCCAGGCCCAGTTCACCGCTGAAGAGCCACTGCCAGGCTTCAAAGAGGTGCAACCCCAGGTTTTTGCGGGTTTGTTTCCGACGGAGGCCAGCCAATACGATGCCCTGCGCGATGCACTGGAAAAATTGCAACTCAACGATGCGGCGTTGCGCTACGAACCCGAGGTATCTCAGGCGTTGGGCTTCGGTTTCCGTTGCGGATTTCTCGGCCTGCTGCACATGGAGATTGTCCAAGAGCGTTTGGAGCGTGAGTTTGATCAAGACCTGATTACCACCGCGCCAAGTGTCGTTTACGAGGTGGAAACAGGTGATGGCGCGGTCATCATGGTGGAGAACCCGTCCAAGATGCCTGAGGTCGCGCGCATTCACGAAATCCGCGAGCCGATCGTGACCGTGCATCTCTACATGCCACAAGACTATGTTGGCGCTGTGATGACGCTTGCGAATCAGAAGCGCGGCGTGCAAATGAACATGCAGTATCACGGCAAGCAAGTCATGTTGACCTACGAATTGCCTTTAGGTGAGATTGTTCTTGACTTCTTTGATCGACTGAAATCGGTGAGTCGCGGCTATGCCTCAATGGACTACGAGTTCAAGGAATACCGCGCGGCTGATGTGGTGAAGGTTGATATTTTGTTGAACGGCGAACGCGTTGATGCGCTCGCCATCATCGTCCACCGCAGTCAGGCGCAACACCGCGGCCGTGGCGTTGTATCAAAGATGCGTGAAGTGATCTCACGCCAGATGTTTGATGTTGCTATTCAGGCGGCAATTGGCGGTAATATTTTGGCCCGTGAGACGGTAAAAGCGTTACGCAAGAACGTCCTTGCCAAGTGTTACGGGGGTGACGTGAGCCGAAAGCGCAAGTTGCTTGAAAAGCAAAAGGCGGGTAAGAAGCGAATGAAACAAATCGGCTCCGTTGAGGTGCCGCAAGAGGCATTCTTGGCGATTCTCCAAGTGGAAGATTGATAACTATGGAAACCTCACAAAATCGTCATCTGGGCATTGCTGTCTTTACCGGTGCCTTACTGGCCACTTTTGTGGCCTACATGGTGGCGTGGTATCTGGGCTTTGTAGCTGGTAATTTTTCGTTGGTCTTGTTCATCCTCACCGTCGTCACAGGTGCTTACTGGGTCGCAGAGCAAGTCAGCTTTAAGCCGGCACGAACGCGTGCCGCGGAGCGGCTTGCAGAGAGTTTGGTTGCCCGCCGCGATGCGCTTGCAGCGCAAGGTATTCAGCAAGTCGACACCTCGTGGGATGGCATTGCAGCGCAAGAAAATTTGCGCAAACAGCCTTGGTGGCTTGACTGGACTGCCGGCCTCTTTCCCGTTTTACTGGCTGTTTTTATCCTCCGATCGTTTCTTTTTGAACCCTTCAAGATTCCCTCGGGCTCAATGGTTCCGACGCTGCGTGTGGGTGACCTGATACTCGTGAACAAGTTTCACTACGGTATTCGTTTGCCGATCTTAAACACCAAGGTCATCCCGTTCCATAACCCCGAGCGCGGTGATGTGATGGTTTTCCGCTACCCACCTCAGCCTTCTTTGGATTACATCAAGCGCGTGGTTGGGCTGCCCGGGGATCGCATCAGCTATCTGAATAAGACGCTTCGAATCAATGGTGAACTTGTTGAACAGAAACCGCTGGGTGATTTTTTTGACAGCGACAGCATGCGTTACAGCAAACAATTTGAAGCAACGCTAGGCGCCAAAAGCATGCGCTTTTTAAATGATCCGGATCGTCCTGCGTTTATTCCGGGTGCTTCAGATTTTTATGGCCGACAGGGCTGTACGTACAGTGTCGAAGGGGTGGAGTGCACGGTGCCAGCAGGCCACTATTTCATGATGGGTGATAACCGCGATAATTCCCTCGATTCACGCTATTGGGGTTTTGTGCCGGACGAGAACATCGTCGGTAAAGCGTTTTTCGTGTGGATGAATTTTTCTGATCTTGGACGAATCGGTGGTTTTGAATAAACGCGACAAATCCACTGAAGATGAGGCCATGCGCCGCACTGAATTGGCAGCGCGGCTTGGCTACACGTTCAAACAACCCGGTTTGCTGCAGCAGGCCATTACGCACCGAAGCTTCAGCGCCACGCACTATGAGCGCCTTGAGTTCTTGGGAGACTCGGTCCTAAATTTGGCCGTCTCCGCCATGCTCTACGAGCGACTGAACGACCTGCCAGAGGGCGATTTATCTCGGGTTCGCGCGAATTTGGTTCGACAGGATACGTTGGCGGCGCTCGCCGAGGACCTGTCCCTCGGCCGTTATTTGCGGTTGGGTGCCGGCGAGCAGCGAAGTGGTGGGCGGGAGCGCCCCTCCATCCTGGCGGACGCCGTTGAGGCCATCATTGGCGCCGTTTATCTAGATGGCGGCTTTGAAGCGGCAGCGACGCTCGTTAGGTCGCTGTATAAAAACACGCCTTTGGGTACCGGAAAAGCCGCCATGCAAAAAGACGGTAAAACAGCTTTGCAAGAGTGGTTGCAGGGGCGCAAAATGGCATTGCCCAAATACACCGTTGAAAAAACCATGGGTGAAGCCCATCAGCAGACGTTCGAGGTATCGTGTGCGGTCGAAGACCTCCAGCTGCAAAGTATTGGCTCCGGGACGTCACGGCGCGCAGCCGAGCAAGCGGCGGCCGACAGCTTGTTAACGCGGCTGATCGCTCTGGATCAAGAGAAAACCAAGAAGCGTATCACCCGACCCAAACCGACTGCTCCCTAAACTGCTCGAATGACTAAACCTACGCCAAAAAGTCCGCCTCAAGCGCAGACACACGATGACCTGAACCCCGATTTGGATCGCATGCTAAGCCAGATGGGTGGCAGAGCGAAGCACGCTGACACGAGCGATTCGGATTTACCTGAGGCGCCCACGGGGCCTCATCGCTGTGGCACGATCGCAATCGTTGGTCGACCCAACGTGGGGAAGTCAACGCTGCTCAATGCCCTCATCGGTCAAAAAGTCAGCATCACGTCACGCAAAGCGCAAACCACGCGCCACCGCATCACCGGCATTCGGACGGTTGGCGCCACGCAGTTCGTGTTTGTTGACACACCGGGTTTTCAGACCCGTCACGCGAACGCCCTTAATCGATCTTTGAATCGAACCGTCTTGGGTGCGATCAGTGATGTTGATTTGATCGTGTTCATGGTTGAAGCCAATCGATTTGGTCCTGATGATGCCAAGGTGCTGGCGCAGCTGCCCGCCAATATTCCGACCATTTTGCTGGCAAACAAACTCGACTTGATTCATCGCCGTGGCGATATCGCCCCTTGGCTTGCCAGCATGCAGGAGCGCCATCCGTTCGCTGAATACGTGCCGATGTCCGCGAAGACCGTGCGCGATGTGAAGCGTGTCTTCGCCATTTGCGAGCGCTACCTGCCAGAGCAAGATTGGATTTATCCTGCGGACGAATTGACAGACAAAAGCGAGCGTTTCCTTGCTGCGGAAATTATCCGTGAGAAGATTTTTCGCCTAACTGGTGATGAATTGCCCTACACATCAACGGTGGTCATCGACAAGTTTGAGGAAGAAGGCAATTTGCGCCGCATCGCAGCGACGATTGTCGTTGAGCGTGAAGGTCACAAGGGGATGGTGATCGGCGAGGGGGGTGAGAAGCTCAAACGCATTGGCACCGAAGCGCGCCACGAACTGGAAAACCTGATCGATGGCAAAGTGTTTCTCGAGATTTGGGTGAAAGTTAAATCTGGATGGGCCGACAGCGAAGCTCGCGTGCGTTCGTTTGGGTACGAGTAAGCGAAAGACGAATGGCGAATGGCGATCACGCGTGTTCAAGACCAGTCAGCCTACGTATTGCACCGATACGACTGGAGTGAAAGTAGCCTGATATTGGATATCTGGAGCCGCGATCATGGCCGGCTCGCGGTTGTCGCCAAGGGCGCCAAAAAGCCCGCTTCGCAGTTCCGACCGATCTTGTTGCCCTTGCAACCTTTGTGGCTGAGCTGGCGGGGTGATGCGGAAGTGCGAACCCTTCACGCGGCGCAATGGCAGGGCGGTTCAGTGATGCCACAGGGCGAGGCTTTGTTAACCGGTTTCTATCTGAACGAGCTCCTGCTACGCCTTCTCGCGAGGGACGACCCTCACCCGCGTTTGTTTGATGTTTACGATCAAGCCGCGCGCGATTTGTCGTCGCGCCCAAGCAGCTTGCTGAACGTGGCTCGGGCCTTCGAGTTGTTTGTTTTGCGTGAGCTCGGTGTGCTACCCGCGTTATCGGTGGAGAGCGCTGCGCTGACACCGTTGGTCGGCGATCAAACCTATCGCCTTCGCCCACAGGCGGGGCTGATGCATGCCCCTGAAGACGCATTGGATGCCCTCACGGGTGACCACTGGTTGGCGCTGGATACGGCGATGGGTGGGCCTGATGCTTGGTCATCGACCGTGGCGGCTTGTCAAGGCCTCTCAGGCGCGCTTCGGCCTCAACTGCGTGCGTTGCTGCAAGACCATAGTGGTGTCAGCGTCTTCAAGACCCGTCAAATGTGGTTGGATGTGAATGCCTTGGGCTACCAGGCGTGGGGTCGTTCTGTGACGCCAGCCACGGTCTAAAAAGCTGGGACAATAGCCGATCCGCAACCGTAAAGGACACCTCAAAATGGCTGCTCATCCGCACAAAACGGCCACCGCGCTGTCGGTCAACGTCAACAAAGTTGCCTTGATTCGCAATACCCGGCACCTGGGGATTCCGTCGGTGATTCGCGCGGCGCAGTGTTGCCTCGAAGCGGGTGCACATGGCATCACCGTTCATCCACGTCCTGACGAGCGCCACATACGGGCCCACGATGTGCACGACATTGCAGCCCTCTTGAAACGCTACCCGCATGCTGAGTTCAACATCGAAGGCAACCCTCACCACAATCTCATGGCGTTTGTAGAGGCCACACGTCCCACTCAGTGCACCTTGGTACCCGACAGCGTTGACCAGTTCACATCAGATCACGGTTGGCGCTTGCCGTCTGATGAGGCGCAGCTTCGGCCAATCATTGCCCAGCTCAAGGCCTGGGGCGTCCGGGTGAGTTTGTTCATGGATCCCGTGCCGGAGGCCATGGCAGCCGCTGCCGCACTGGGTGCGGACCGGGTAGAGCTGTATACGGAAACCTATGCCCGGGCCTATGGGACGCCCGAGCAGTCGGCAGTCACTGAAACCTTTGCGGCAACGGCCAGGGCTGCGTTGGCCTGTGGTTTAGGCGTGAACGCTGGCCATGACCTGAATTTAGAGAATCTATCCACTTTCATCGCCGCCGTTCCGGGCGTTTCTGAGGTGTCAATTGGTCACGCATTGGTCGCTGACGCGCTCGAGCAGGGCTACGATGCGACGGTTAAAGCCTATTTAAATGCACTGGCATGATCGTTGGCATTGGTACTGATATTTGTGAAGTCGTTCGCATCGAGCGTGCGTTGGCGCGTCATGGTGATCGGTTTGCAGAGCGAGTTTTGGGTCCCAAAGAGTTGGTTGTTTGGCGCGCCCGAACGGACCGGTACCCTGACCGGGGGATGCGTTATGTGGCCACACGTTTTTCTGCCAAAGAGGCTTTTAGCAAAGCCATTGGACTGGGGATGCGCATGCCGATGACGTGGCGCCATTGTGAAATATTGAATGCCGCCAGCGGTCAGCCCTACATCGCGTTGAGTGGCGAGTTGGCGCGTTGGTTTGATGCGAAGCAATGGCGTGCGCACGTCACGGTTAGCGATGAGTCGGCATACGCCACCAGTCATGTCATTGTCGCGTTCGCGCCTGGCGCCCAGCAACATTCCCCTACCCTCTAGCACAACGGAATTCCCATGAGCCTTCATGCCCCACTCATCATTGATGTTGCCGGTCACTCACTTTCGCCCGACGATGTCAGGCGCTTGTCGCACCCGCTGGTTGGTGGCGTGATTTTATTTGGGCGCAATTGGAAAGATCGAGAGACCTTAGCCAGCTTATGTGCTGACATCAAGTCAGTGCGCGCGGACTTGCTGATATGCGTCGATCACGAGGGTGGTCGCGTTCAACGGTTCAAGACCGATGGCTTTACCCATATCCCGGCGATGCGTGCGCTCGGCCACCAATGGTCTCTCCCCGCTAAGGCAAAGCATCATGTTGCTGACGCCGCATTGAAAGCCATGGACGCAGCGACGGCCTGCGGTTATGTGATGGGTGCGGAGTTGCGGGCCTGTGGTGTCGATTTCACGTTTGCACCCATTTTGGATTTGGATTACGGCACAAGTGATGTGATTGGGGATCGGGCCTTTGGTCGAGACCCTGCCATGACGACCGCTCTGGCTCGTGCGATCATGCAGGGTCTTTTGCAGGCGGGTTTGGCGAACTGCGGTAAACATTTCCCCGGGCACGGGTTTGTTGCAGCAGATTCACACACCGACATTCCAGTTGACCGACGCACCTTGAAAGCGATTCTTGCGGACGATGCAATGCCTTACGCATGGCTGAGTGCCAGCCTTACCGGTGTGATGCCTGCGCATGTGGTGTATCCCAAAGTTGATGACCGACCCGCTGGGTTCTCATCCCGCTGGTTACAGGACATACTTCGCGGGCAGCTGGGTTTTCAGGGCGCCGTTTTCAGTGACGATTTAAGCATGGCAGGGGCGCGCGAGATTGGGGGTGTCGTGGTCAGCCCGACCACAGCCGCGATTAGCGCGTTGAATGCGGGATGCGATTTGGTTTTGCTGTGCAACCAATGTGTCGTCGATGGTGGCGCGCCCATCGATGCCCTTATTGATGGCATGACGGAGGCCTTGGTTCGAAACGAATGGCTCACCAGTGAGGCAAGCGCTGAGCGCCGCTTGAACCTGTTACCCGTTGGCTCGCCCAAAGCTTGGGACGACCTGATGGTCGATCCCGTTTACATGCACGCCATGTCGCGTCTGCCCTGAACGAGGTCGTCTGACCTCAGCTCACCGCGTCGGCGCTCTGGCGTTGCAGCATAGCAATCAGATTCGCGATGCGGTCGCGTAGCTCCCGGCGATCGCAGATCAGATCAACCGCGCCTTTTTCTTGTAAAAATTCCGCACGCTGGAAGCCTTCAGGGAGCTTCACACGCACCGTGTTTTCAATGACGCGCGGTCCCGCAAAGCCGATAAGGGCCTTGGGTTCGGCAATCACCACATCACCCATGAAAGCAAAACCGGCGCTGACACCGCCCATGGTGGGATCGGTCAAAACGCTGATATAAGGTAAGCGCTTTTTCGCCAAGCGTGTCAATGCCGCATTTGTTTTCGCCATCTGCATCAGCGACAACAAACCCTCTTGCATGCGTGCGCCTCCCGTTGCTGTGAAGCAAATGAATGGGCACTTGTTCTCAATAGCCTGCTCGACTCCGCGCACAAAACGCTCACCGACCACGCTTCCCATGCTGCCACCCATGAATTCAAACTCAAAGGCGGCGACCACCACGCTCTGGCTCATCACACTGCCGCCCATGACAACCAATGCATCTGTTTCACCTGTTGCCTTGGTGGCTTCTTTCAGACGCTCGGTGTACTTTCGGCTGTCCTTGAACTTCAACGCGTCAATGGGCTCTACCTCTTGACCAATGTCATAGCGACCAGCCGAGTCCAGGAAAAAATCCAACCGCGCGCGTGCACCCATGCGATGGTGGTGGTCGCAATGCGGACAAACGGAGGCATTTTTTTCGAGGTCGGAGTTGTACAGAACCGCCTCACACCCGCCGCATTTTGTCCAAACGCCTTCGGGCACACTGCGTCGCTTGCTCGCATTGATCTGGGTAATTCGTGGCGGCAGTAGTTTTTCAAGCCATGACATACGGTGACCTTTCAAAAGAAATCCCTCTTGGGGATTTCCTCGGGATTTTAGGGTAACAGGGTGGCGCGTCGCCAGCAGTTAGAGGGGGGGTAGTGTGTCGAGGGCTTCGCGGATTTCTGCCAAAAATGCGCCAACAACAGGACCTACGGTCTCTTCTGATGCGGTCTCGGCAATCTGAATGACCTTGCTCCCAATCACGACGGCGTCGGCACCGAGACCAACGCCCTTGGCGGTTGCCGCATCTCGGATACCAAAGCCCACGCCGACAGGAATGTGGATGTGTTTTCGGATACGAGGCAGCATCGCCGCCACCGCATCGGTATCCAGGTGACCGGCACCGGTGACACCTTTTAAGGACACGTAGTACACATAACCAGTTGCCAGTTTGCCGACCAGTGCCATTCTTTCATCCGTTGACGTCGGGGCCAACAGGAAGATGAGGTCCATGTCGCGAGCCCGCAGATCAGCCGCAAAGGATTCGCACTCCTCTGGCGGGTAGTCAACGACCAGCACCCCATCCACGCCAACGGCCTTGGCGGCGTCAACAAAAGCTTGAGCGCCATGAATACCGTCATACCGTTCAATCGGGTTCGCATACCCCATCAAAACAATCGGTGTGGTGTCATTTTGCGTACGGAACGTCTTGACCATCTCCAGCACCTGTTGCATACCAACACCATCGCGCAGTGCCGCCTCGCCCGCTTTTTGAATGACGGGGCCATCGGCCATTGGGTCTGAGAAAGGGACGCCCAATTCGATGATGTCTGCACCGCCTTTGACCATCTCGTGCATGATCGCTGGCGTTGCGTTCGGGAATGGGTACCCAGCGGTGATGTAGGGAATCAATGCCCGGCGACCTTGAGCGGCCAAGTCCTTTAAGCAGGTTTGGATGCGGCTCATTTGGCGAACTCCACAACGGAAACACCTTCTTGGCCCTTAACGCTCTGGCCACGACAGCTGGGGCGACAGTAGAAGTCAGCTTGGCTGAGATCGGCGACCGTACCAATGTCTTTGTCACCGCGCCCTGATAGGTTGACCAGAATAATTTTTTCTGGTGACATATCTTTTGCCATTTTCATGGCGTGAGCAACCGCATGGCTCGACTCGAGCGCGGGAATGATGCCCTCGGTCCGACACAGGTAGTGGAAGGCATCAAGCGCCTCTTGGTCGGTGATACCCACATATTCCGCGCGCTTGATGTCTGCCAAGTAGGCATGCTCGGGGCCAACCCCCGGGTAGTCCAGGCCCGCGCTGACGGAGTGCGTCTCGGTGATTTGCCCCAACTCATCCTGTAACAAGTAGGTGCGGTTGCCGTGTAACACGCCTGGGCTGCCGCGGCTGATAGAGGCGCTGTGATGACCGCTGTCGAGACCTTCGCCAGCCGCCTCCACACCAATGAGGCGCACGCCATCGTGTTGAATATACGGGTAGAAAATCCCCATGGCATTGCTGCCGCCGCCAACACAGGCGACCACAGCATCGGGTTGGCGCTGTGTCATCGCGGGCATTTGTTCGAGGCATTCGTCACCGATGATGCGTTGGAAATCACGCACCATCATCGGGTAGGGATGTGGGCCAGCGACCGTACCGATGATGTAGAACGTGTTTTCGACGTTGGTCACCCAATCGCGCATGGCTTCGTTCAAAGCATCTTTTAGCGTGCGACTGCCGGATTCCACCGGCACCACTGTTGCGCCGAGAAGTTTCATGCGATACACATTTGGGCTCTGGCGTTTCACATCCTCACTGCCCATGTACACGATGCATTCAAGGCCATAGCGCGCGCAAATCGTCGCGGTTGCCACACCGTGTTGGCCAGCACCTGTTTCGGCGATGACACGCGGCTTACCCATCCGTTTTGCCAACATGGCTTGACCGATGACATTGTTGATTTTGTGAGCGCCTGTGTGGTTCAGGTCTTCACGTTTCAAATAGATTTGTGCACCACCGACTTCGCGACTCATGCGCGCTGCGTGGTAGATCGGGCTGGGCCGTCCGACGAAATGCGCGAGTTCGTTTTTAAACTCGGCTAAAAACGCCGGGTCGTATTGGTATTTGGCGTAGGCCGCACTGAGTTCTGCGATTGCGTGCGTGAGTGTTTCGCTGACAAAGGCGCCGCCATAGGGGCCAAAGTGGCCGCGGGCATCGGGTTGTTGGTAATTCATTTCAGTCTCGATCGATCTAGGGAAAGGACAAGGGCTTGGCGACTGCCTTACAGGGCAACGGCCGCCCTTACGGCGTCACAAAAGGCGTGCATGAGCGCTGGGTCTTTGACGCCTTTGCTCTGCTCGACACCAGAGCTGACATCAACGGCCCAGGGGCACGTGGTTTGAATGCCATCGATCACGTTTGCAGGTGTGAGCCCACCAGACAAAACGAGGCGACGCTTGGCGTTTAGTTCGGGCTGTGACCAAGGGAAAGCTGTCCAATCAAAAGTTTTACCGCCGCCGCCATAAGCCTCAATTTTTGCATCCAATAGGATCGCATCAGCCAGCGGGTAGGTATTTACGAATTGTAAAAGATTGAAGCCCTCCGCGCCGGGGGCGGTGGGAATACGCGCCACTTTCCAATGGGGCCGCCCATACTGGGCGCAATCTTCAGGGGTCTCATCGCCATGAAATTGAAGGATCGCGTTGGGAACCAGCGAAATGGCCGCATCGACCTCAAGGCGTGTCGCATTGACAAATAATAAAACAGGCGTGACATGCGCAGGAAGACGATGGGCCAGTGCGGCCAACTGGGTGTCGTCAACGTATCGGGGACTTGGCGCGTAGCGAACGAAACCGATGAAATCTGCACCTGCAGCGATAGCGGCATCGACATCATGTGGACGGGTGAGTCCACAGACCTTAATTTTGGGCGGCATTGTCATAGCGAAAGTTTAAATCGGCAGGCCATCGAAGGCATCGCAGTGAGTGGGGAGGTCGAAGCTGCTGGCGTAGGTGGGCCCGAGGAAATAAAGGCCATCTGCACTGAAGGTCGGGGAGGCCGCTTTGCGCGACTTTGCCGCCAAAACGTCTGCCAGCCAATCTGGCTGCTGACGGCCGAGGCCGATGTCGACCAAACAACCCATGATGTTTCGAATCATGTGGTGGAGGAACGCATTGGCTTCAAAGTCGAGACGCACATAAGAACCCTTCACGCGCATGGTGATCGGCGAGAGCGTTTTGACCGGGGTGTGAGACTGGCATTGCGCCGCTCGAAAGGAGCTGAAATCGTGCGTTCCGGCGAGGCAGGCGGCCGCTGATTGCATGGCGTGAATATCAACGGGGCGATGGATCCACCCCACGCGACCGCAGTCAATCGTGGGGCGAACCCCGCCCGCATACAGAATGTAGGCGTATCGACGCGTGATCGCACTGGCTCTTGCGTGGAAGCTCGGTGGCACGACGCGGGCCCACTGCACCGAAATATCACGAGGCAAATACCGATTGGTGCCACGCATCCACGACACGGTGTCACGGGGTGTGTCGGTATCAAAATGGACAACCTGCATGAGGCCATGGACACCCGAGTCGGTACGACCGGCGCACAGTGTGCTGGGCCGGCCGCCCGCCGTAAACGCTTGCAGTGACCGTTCTAGTTGATCTTGGACGGTATTGCCATCCGCCTGGCTTTGCCAGCCGTTGTAGGCGCGGCCGTCATAGGCGACGCCCAACGCGATTCGCTGACGCGGGGACGCGTCCGGTACGGTCGCCTCGGCAGTCACAGGTCGAGGTCGCTGGCTTTGAGTGCTGTGACTTCTTTGATGTCACGCTGCGGGATAGGGCCATAAACCGGGTTACCCGGATCCAGGCGCTGTCCCCAGTCGCAGCATTGCGCCCATTCCGCGCTGTCTTCGTCGACGATGGTTTGCAAGTCGCGCGCCGTGGCTTCGAATGCCAAGTGGGCGCCTTGCTGCAAGTGGAAGTTCAGTAACGCCATGTAGTAGTCAGCGCGATCAGGACGCTGCGCAATACCCGCATTAATGGTGTGAATGGCAAGCTCATATTCCCCCTCATTCCACAGCGCGTGCGCACGCGTCAGTGGGTCGCCGCCCGCTGGCAGGTCCGCATCATCGGGAGGGGGTGCATCAGCGGGGGTCTGAGCTGCCGCTGCTGCGCGGCTATGGTTGAGGGCCTCGGTAACGTCAGCGCTATAAAGACGGGGGTCGAGATCGGTGGTTGTCTCAGGGGTAAAACGACGTGGCCAGAAGACCCACATCACCATCAAGACGATCAAAAAGATGAATGGCTTGAAGAATGGATTTTGCACCTGCGGGTGCGACCAGAAAGGGTGCGCGCGTGCGCGATCCAACAGGCTTTCTTTGACAGCTGGCGTGGGTGGCTCTGCCGTTGGGGGCAGGGCGGGCGCAGACACCCCCAGACTTGACGTCGCGTCGCTGCTGTTTGAATTGCTCGCGCCGTCTGACTTGGTCTCCTCTGTTTTGCTTGCCAGCGCCTCAAGCGCTTGCACCCGCTCAGCCGTTTCTTTTTCGGCAGCGATCCGTTCGGCATCTGCCGCTTGATTGGCCAGGGCCTCCACTTGGTCATTGCTGCTACCAGCGGCCGCCAGTTCGAGACGATCACCCTTGTTTGCTGCGGCTGGTTCGGCCGCCTGGACCGACCCTTTGGTGGGATCCTGCGTGGCCTTTGCTTGGGCGGCTTGATCCGCCAAGCGTTGCTTGCGCGCTTTGAATGCCGCGTTTTGGGCGGCGATGGTTACATTCGCTTTGCCGACATCGACAGACAGCACATCTTGGGTGCTGGGCAGTTGGATGGTCTGTCCGGCTTTTATGAGGTTGACGTTCGATTCGATGAACGCCTTGGGGTTCTGGTTCTGCAGAGCCACAAGCATTTGGTTCATGGTGGCGCCGTTGGCACGCGCATCGGTCAGTGCCTCATAGACGATCTCACTGGCCGTATCGCCGTTGGTGACGGCGATATTGACAGGGCCGTTGGCGACGGGTGTCTGCACCGGCATCGCAGCGGCAGGTATCGTCACTGTCAGCGTTCGGTTGACGGTCGCCATCAGTGCGATGCCTTTGCCGGCATCAGCAGTCGGATAGCTGATTTCAAATTCAAGGGCAAGACTTTGGGTGTTGATGGGCGCCCGGGACTCGACGTGGATGTACAGAGCGCCGTCTGCCCTTGCCCGTGCGACCGCCGTGATATCCGCGGCATCTGCGGTTGAGGCTGTCAGCCGAATGTTGTCTGGTGTCGCAACCGGAACATCCGTTAGGACGACGTCCGCATTCAGCGGTTGACCCTGTTGGGAGTTCACGGTGATGCGTCCGAAATCAATCGCCCAACTTGACAGGGAGAAGGCCAATGCCAGACCTGCAACGATGGCTGACTGACCGGCGCGATAACCGCGTGCGGTGTTGGGTTTGCGAATCGTAGGGGTCATGGCTTTTCGGTCACGTATGGACTCAGTGGGTTAACAAAATACGCAGCATGCGTCGCAGGGGTTCAGCAGCGCCCCATAACAACTGGTCACCGACCGTAAATGCGCCCACGTACTCGGGACCCATGGCCAACTTGCGAATCCGGCCAACTGGAATATTCATGGTGCCAGTCACCTTAACAGGCGTCAAGTCGGTGATGGTTGCCTCGCGGGTGTTGGGTACAACGGTGGCCCATGGGTTGTCGTTGGCGATCATGGCTTCAATGTCAGCCAGCGGCACGTCTTTTTTGAGCTTGAATGTGAGGGCTTGGCTGTGACAACGCATGGCACCAATCCGAACACAGAAACCGTCAACAGGGATGGCCGAGGAGCCAAAGTCGGGGCCCAGCCCCAAAATCTTGTTGGTTTCCGCCATGCCTTTCCATTCTTCCTTCGACATACCGTTACCAAGGTCTTTGTCGATCCACGGAATCAGTGAGCCGCCCAGCGGAACAGCGAAGTTGGCTGTCTCATCGGCACTCAGGCCGCGCTGGGTCTCAACCACTTGCCGATCGATTTCTAGGATCGCGCTCTTTGGGTCATCAAGCAAGTGTTTGACGGCTTGGTTGATGGTGCCGTATTGCGTCAACAACTCGCGCATGTGCTGGGCGCCGCCGCCTGAGGCTGCTTGGTAGGTTTGGGTACTCATCCATTCAACCAACCCAGCTTTGTAAAGGGCACCAACGCCCATCAACATGCAGCTAACCGTGCAGTTGCCGCCAATCCAGTTTTTGCCGCCCTTGGCAGCGGCGTCGGCTATGACGTTCATATTGACGGGATCCAACACGATCACTGCGTCAGCGGACATCCGCAACGTTGAGGCCGCGTCAATCCAGTGCCCGCTCCAGCCGGTTGCACGCAATTTTTCAAACACAGCGGTTGTGTAGTCACCCCCTTGAGCGGTCAGGATGACATCGCATCGCTTCAATGCGTCGATGTCGTATGCGTCTTGGAGTGTGGTCTCATTTTTTGCCCATGAAGGTGCAGCGCCGCCGGCATTCGACGTTGAAAAGAAGACCGGTTCAATGAGGTCAAAGTCACCCTCTGCCGCCATCCGATCCATCAGGACGGAGCCAACCATTCCTCGCCAGCCAACGAGGCCGACCAAGTTTCCAGAGACCAATGGTTTATTTGAAGCCATTTAATTACTTTCTAAGCGTTTGGTTTTATTTCTTTAAGGCCGCGACGACGGCGTCGCCCATTTCAGCGGTGCCGACTTTGCGGGTGCCTTCGCTGTAAATGTCGGGTGTGCGAAGACCTTGCGACAAGACGTCCTTTACGGCGTTTTCAATCCGATCTGCGGTGGCCGCATCATTCAGGGAATAGCGCAGCATCATCGCGGCGGACAAGATCGTAGCCAGTGGGTTGGCAACACCCTTGCCAGCGATGTCCGGGGCACTGCCATGGCTGGGTTCATAAAGGCCTTGGTTCTGCGTGTTCAAGCTCGCTGAAGGCAGCATGCCGATTGAGCCGGTTAGCATCGATGCCTCGTCGCTCAAGATATCGCCGAACATGTTGCCAGTGACGACCACGTCAAAGCGTTTCGGTTCCTTGACCAATTGCATCGCCGCGTTGTCCACGTACATGTGATCAAGCTTCACATCGGGGTAATCTTTTGAGACGTCGGTAACGACGTCTTTCCAGAACTGGAACGTTTCAAGCACGTTCGCTTTGTCAACGCTGGTGACCCGACCCTGACGCTTGCGTGCCGCTTGGAAGGCAACGTGCGCGATGCGCTCGATCTCTGGGCGTGAGTAGCGCATCGTATCGAAGGCCTCTTCAGCGCCAGGAAAGTGGCCATCGCTTGCGACCCGACGTCCCCGTGGCTGACCAAAATAAATATCCCCGGTCAATTCGCGGATGATCAAAATGTCTAAGCCAGCCACCAATTCTGGTTTGAGGCTCGAGGCATGGGTCAGTTGTTCGTAGCAGATGGCTGGACGGAAATTGGCGAACAGGCCCAGTGCCTTGCGCAGGCCCAGGATCGCTTGCTCGGGCCGAAGCGGACGATCAAGCGTGTCGTATTTCCAGTCCCCCACCGCGCCAAACAAAATGGCATCGCTCTCTTTTGCCAGCGCCAGGGTGGCGTCTGGCAGCGGGTGACCGCTTGCCTCATAGCCAGCACCGCCGACCGGCGCCGACGCCATTTCTAGCGGCAGGTCAAGAACGTTTAAAACTTTGACAGCTTCGTCAATGATTTCGGGGCCGATGCCATCACCGGGAAGAATTGCAATTTTTGCCATGCGTTAAGCCTATTACTCAGGGTGGGCGCAAACCGTGGGCTGCGCAGTGGGTTGTTGTTTAAATCGAGCTGTTAGGCATTTTGTGATCAAGCCATGGCATGCGTGCCAGCCGCTGTGCCTCAAAGGCTTTGATCTTGTCTTTGTGTAACAGCGTCAGACCGATATCGTCCAAGCCATTGACCAGGCAGTGTTTGCGGAAAGCTTGCACGTCAAAGGGGATATCGCCCATCTGGCTGCCACGAATCACCTGCTCGGGCAGATCAATGGTGAGTTCAAAGCCTGGGAATGCATGTGTTTCATCGAACAACTTGGCGATGATCGCCTCGGGCAACACGATGGGTAACAAACCGTTTTTGAAACAGTTGTTGAAAAAAATGTCGGCAAAGCTCGGGGCCAGAACGGCCCGAAACCCATATTGGTCAATCGCCCAAGGCGCGTGCTCACGGGACGAGCCGCAGCCGAAATTTTTTCGTGCCAATAAGACGGAGGCGCCTTGATAGCGGGGTTGGTTCAGAACGAAGTCAGGGTTTGGTTGTCGGCTTTCGGGGTCTTGGCCTGGGAAACCAGCATCGAGGTAGCGCCACTCGTCAAAGAGATTGGGGCCAAAACCAGTCTTTCGAATGGACTTGAGGAATTGCTTTGGAATGATGGCATCCGTGTCAACATTCTCACGGTCCATGGGGGCGACGACACCCGTATGTACATTGAATTTTTGCATCTTGTTTGACTCTGTTCTGCGTTAAGCGATGGTTCTGACATCGACAAAATGGCCCATCACAGCTGCGGCAGCAGCCATCGCAGGGCTCACCAGATGCGTCCGTCCTTGCGCGCCTTGGCGACCTTCAAAGTTGCGGTTACTGGTCGATGCGCAGCGCTCCCCGGGCTCAAGACGATCGGCATTCATCGCCAAGCACATGGAGCAGCCGGGCTCACGCCATTCAAAGCCCGCCGCCTTGAAAATTTCGTGCAATCCCTCTTGCTCCGCCTGTGCTTTCACCAAGCCTGAGCCGGGCACCACCATGGCAACTTTGACGTTGCGTGCCACGCGTTGGCCCAACTTTTTCACAACCGCTGCCGCAGCGCGCATGTCCTCAATGCGGCTGTTGGTGCAAGAGCCGATAAACACTTTGTCGACAAAAATATCGCCAATGGGCTTGCCGGGCTCAAGGCCCATGTAGGCCAACGCGCGTTCAGCGGCATCGCGTTTGGTGGGATCTTTGATCTTTTCTGGATCAGGAACGTGTCCTGTGATGCCCGTTACCATCTCCGGTGATGTACCCCAGGTGACTTGCGGCACGATGGCGGCGCCGTCAATCACGATGGTTTCATCGAACTGAGCCTGTGGGTCAGACTTCAGGGTCCGCCAGTGCGCCTCAGCCTGTACCCACTCTGGGCCCGTTGGGGCAAATGGACGTCCTTTGACGTACTGGATGGTTTTGTCATCGACGGCGACCAAACCAGCGCGCGCGCCGGCTTCGATCGCCATGTTGCAAACAGTCATTCGCCCTTCAATTGACAGCGACTGGATGACGGTCCCTGCAAATTCGATGGTGTAGCCAGTGCCGCCCGCCGTACCAATGCGGCCGATGATCGCCAGGACCACGTCTTTCGCCGTGCATCCCATTGGGAGTACGCCGTCAACACGCACCAACATGTTTTTGGCTTTTTTTGCCAGCAACGTTTGGGTCGCCATGACATGCTCCACCTCACTCGTGCCAATGCCGTGCGCCAATGCACCGAAAGCGCCGTGGGTGGAGGTGTGTGAGTCGCCGCAGACGACGGTCATGCCCGGCAGTGTTGCGCCGTTCTCGGGGCCAATCACGTGGACGATACCTTGGCGCTTCGACATGAATGGGAAATACGCGGCTGAGCCAAAGGCCGCCATGTTGGTGTCGAGTGTGACGATTTGCTCTTTGGATACCGGATCCGTGATGCCGTCGTAGCCTTTTTCCCAACCGGTCGTTGGGGTGTTGTGATCGGCGGTTGCCACAATCGAGCTGGCGCGCCACAACGGTCGATTGGCCTGGCGAAGCCCCTCAAACGCTTGGGGGCTGGTCACTTCGTGAACCAGATGGCGATCGATGTACAGAACGGATGTGCCGTCCTCTTCCGTGTGTACGACGTGCTCGTCCCAAATTTTGTCGTAAAGCGTGCGTTGCATGGCAGTTCCTCGATGTGAACCCAATATTTTATTCGCTAAGGTGCACGTTCTGGCGGCCCATTCGCGTCTGAAGGCCTTGGTTAACTTGTTCAAAAAATGAATTATTAAGTATTTTTTAAAGACAAATAATAAGTGATTTATTTGAAATAAATAGTACAAAAATAGTATTTCAACTTAAGATTGGGCGTTTGCAAAATCCGCGTGGGGACGAATATGCTGAAAACTCGCCTTTATTCTTGGTTCCGAGGACAGGAATCCCGGTCGAATTCAACCAATGACGCTTTGGCGTTTATCAGCCAAGGCTTGGCTTTGACAGGGGATTTACGCACCGATGCGCAGTGGGTGCGAATCGATGGCGCCGTTGTGGGGGACGTGATCGCCACCTCTGGCGCGGTAACCATTGGCAAATCCGGCAGTGTGACTGGAACGGTTTTCGCCGACAGCATTGACTTGGCAGGGCACGTCAACGGTCGCATGATCGCCGCAGCTCAGATCGCCTGCAAGTGTTCCGCGATATTTGGCGGCCACATGTCTGCCACCGTCTTGTCCATTGATGTCGGCGCCCAGATCACCGGCACCATGGCCTTACACACGAACGATGCGATGCCAGCCCAACCCGTCATGCACGAGGTCACCTCAAAACAGTACGCAGCGCGGTAGCGCCGCTGACATAAAAAAGGCCCGCTGTTTGAACAACAGCAGGCCTTCAGGTGTCAACGAATGCGGCTGTTTAGCGCTCGTTCGCAGGCTTCACGTTGCGCGAGACAGGGCCCGTAAACAGCTGACGGGGACGGCCGATTTTGTATTCGGGGTCGCCAATCATTTCATTCAGCTGTGCAATCCAGCCTGATGTGCGTGCCAGCGCAAAGATACCCGTGAAGAGGTTGACGGGGATGCCGATTGCGCGTTGGACGATGCCTGAGTAGAAGTCCACGTTGGGATACAGCTTGCGCGAAACGAAGTATTCGTCCTCAAGTGCGATCTTTTCAAGGGCCATCGCCAACTTGAACAGGGGGTCGTTCTCCAGCCCCATCTCTTGCAACACTTCTTTGCAAGTTTCTTGCATGAGTTTCGCGCGCGGGTCGTAGTTCTTGTAAACGCGATGTCCAAAACCCATCAACCGAACGCCTGAGTTTTTATCTTTGACTTGTTCCATGAATTCGCCGACTTTGGCGACGCCACCCATGCGCTGGATGTCTTCCAACATATTCAAGCAGGCCTCATTCGCACCACCGTGGGCGGGACCCCACAAACAGGCAACGCCCGCTGCTATGGCTGCGAACGGGTTGGTCCCTGACGAGCCGCACAAGCGCACCGTTGATGTCGATGCGTTCTGCTCGTGGTCCGCATGCAAAATGAAGATGCGATCGAGTGCACGTTCGAGGACGGGGTTAACCTTGTACTCTTCACAGGGCGTTGCAAACATCATGTGCAGGAAATTACCTGCATAGCTCAGTGAGTTTTTGGGATAGATGTAAGGCTGGCCGATCTTGTATTTGTAAGCCATCGCGACAAGCGTTGGCATCTTGGCGATCAAGCGGATGGCCGCGATGTGACGATGCTCGGGGTTGGTGATGTCTGTGCTGTCGTGATAGAAAGCCGACATGCCGCCAACAAGCCCTGTCAGTACGGCCATCGGGTGCGCGTCACGGCGGAAACCACGTAAAAAGTACTGCATCTGGTCGTTGACCATGGTGTGACTGGTCACCAAGTGATCGAAGTCTTTCTTCTGCTGAACGTTTGGCAATTCGCCGTTTAAAAGCAGGTAGCAGGTGTCCAAATAATCGCACTGCGTCGCCAACTGTTCGATGGGGTAGCCGCGGTAGAGCAACTCACCCTTGTCACCGTCGATGTAGGTGATGGTCGACTGGCAAGCGGCAGTCGATAAGAAGCCAGGGTCATAGGTGAACATGCCCGTTTGGCCGTAAAGTTTACGAATGTCGATAACGTCTGGGCCGACGCTACCGCTGTAAACTGGCATTTCAACGCTGGGGCTGCCGTCGCTAAATGACAGCGTGGCTTTGTTATCCGACAGGTTCATGGCAGAGGTTCCTTATTTCAGTGAATGTGTCGCTCGCATTTGCTTTAAAAGCGCAAGCACGTCAGCCGTTGCTAACGCGCCTTGGGGGTCCTTACGGGCCAGCAACAGGTCTAATAAATCGTTGTCGGATAAATCCATTAAGTCGGTCAAAGCTTGCGCTTGATCAACTGTCAACGAGGCTTCGTATTGCTTGAAAAAGCGCTCGATGAAGAGGTCATTTTCGAGCAAGCCCCTGCGGCAACGCCACTTGAGCTTACTCAAGTCGCGTTCGCCGATGAGGGGGCTGTTTTGTGACATCGTTTGAACGGCCGTTTAAACGGCGCGCAAAACCATCATTTCTTTGATCTTGCCGATCGCCTTGGTTGGGTTTAAACCCTTGGGGCAGACATCGACGCAATTCATGATGGTGTGGCAACGGAATAAACGATAGGGATCTTCCAGGTTGTCCAAGCGCTCCGCTGTCGCCTCATCACGGCTGTCGGCGATGAAACGATAGGCTTGTAACAGGCCAGCTGGACCAACGAACTTGTCAGGGTTCCACCAGAAGCTTGGGCAGCTGGTTGAACAACTGGCGCACAAAATACACTCGTAAAGACCGTTCAGTTCATCGCGCTCAACGGGCGATTGCAAACGCTCTTTGTCTGGTGCTTGCGAGTTGTTGACCAAATACGGCTTGATCGAGTTGTACTGCTTAAAGAACAGTGTCATGTCCACGATCAGGTCACGCACCACCGGCAAGCCAGGCAACGGTTTGAGCGTGATGGTGTCGGGTAGGGTCCGAAGGTTGGTTAGGCAGGCCAGGCCGTTTTTGCCATTGATATTCATGGCGTCCGAGCCGCAAACGCCCTCGCGGCAAGAACGTCGGAAGGAGATACTTGGGTCCATCGCCTTCAGCTTCATCAGGGCATCAAGCAGCATGCGTTCTGTGCCATCGAGTTCGATGGTGATGGTCTGCATGTAAGGCTTGGCGTCCTTTTCGGGATCGTAACGGTAGATCTTGAATGTGCGGGTGTTCGACATGATGGGATGCTCCGTGGGTTAGAAGGTACGAACTTTTGGCGGCACGGACTCAACGGTCAGTGGCTTCAAGTTAACGGGTTTGTAAGTGAGGCTGTTGTCTGCGCTGTGCCATAGCGTGTGTTTCATCCACTCGGCGTCATTGCGACCAAGTGGGTATTGCGCGTCGTCAGCCGGACGCTCATAGTCGTTCACGGTATGCGCGCCGCGGCACTCGGTACGCGCAGCAGCGGACGTCATGGTTGATTGGGCGCACTCGATGAGGTTGTCTACTTCCAAAGCTTCGATACGGGCTGTATTGAAGGTTTTTGACTTGTCCGCCAGGTGAATGGCATTCACGCGTTCGCGCATCGCATTGATTTTTGCAACGCCTTCATCCATTGACGCTTGCGTGCGGAAAACCCCAGCATGCTGTTGCATGGTGGCGCGAATTTCGTCGGCAACATCCTGGGCATATTCGCCGCCTGTTGACGACTCAAGACGAGCCAAGCGAGCCATCGTTTTGTCCGCGGCATCGGCTGGAAGTGGCTTGTGTTCTTTGTTTTTGTCGTTGAACTGAACAATGTGATTGCCAGCGGCACGACCGAAGACCAGCAAATCCAGCAACGAGTTGGTACCCAGGCGGTTTGCGCCGTGCACGCTGACGCATGAGCATTCGCCGACTGCGTAGAGGCCGTTCACGGCCCGCTGGCCGCCTTGGCCATCTGGCGCAACAACCTGCCCGTTGATGTTGGTTGGGATGCCGCCCATCTGGTAATGGATGGTGGGCACGACAGGAATTGGCTCTCGGGTAATGTCGACGTTTGCAAAGTTGACGCCGATCTCATAGACCGAAGGCAAGCGTTTGTGGATGGTCTCAGCACCAAGGTGGTCCAGCTTTAACAGGACGTGATCTTTGTTGGGGCCACAGCCGCGGCCTTCCTTGATCTCCTGATCCATGCAGCGTGAGACGAAATCCCGTGGTGCCAGGTCTTTCAGGGTCGGCGCATAGCGCTCCATGAAGCGTTCGCCTTCGCTGTTCAGCAAGATTGCGCCTTCGCCCCGGCAGCCTTCAGTAAGGAGAACGCCAGCACCAGCAACGCCGGTGGGGTGGAATTGCCAGAACTCCATGTCTTGCAGGGGCAAGCCTGCGCGCGCCGCCATACCAAGACCATCGCCGGTGTTGATGAAGGCGTTGGTTGATGCCGCGAAGATTCGGCCCGCACCACCTGTTGCGAGCAACGTGGTTTTGGCTTCGAGGATGTAGACGTCGCCGGTCTCCATTTCCATCGCGGTAACGCCGACGACATCGCCCTCGGCGTCGCGGATCAAATCGAGGGCCATCCACTCGACGAAAAAGGTTGTTCGCGCCTCAACGTTTTGTTGGTAGAGCGTGTGCAACATCGCGTGACCGGTGCGGTCTGCCGCTGCGCAGGCACGTTGAACGGGCTTTTCGCCGTAGTTGGCGGTGTGCCCACCAAAAGGACGCTGGTAGATGGTGCCATCCGGGTTACGGTCGAAAGGCATCCCCATGTGCTCGAGGTCATAAACGACTTTCGGCGCTTCACGGCACATGAACTCAATGGCGTCTTGGTCGCCTAGCCAGTCGGACCCCTTGATGGTGTCGTAAAAGTGGTAGTGCCAGTTGTCTTCGGACATGTTGCCAAGCGATGCACCGATACCGCCCTGGGCCGCAACGGTGTGTGAGCGTGTTGGGAAGACTTTTGACAAAACAGCAACGTTCAAGCCAGCACGCGCCAGCTGCAGTGATGCACGCATGCCAGAACCGCCCGCACCAACGATGATGACGTCAAAGCGGCGCTTGGGCAAAGAGGAGGTGGTTGTCATGGCTTAGAGTCTCCAGAGAGCTTGAATGGCCCAGCCTGCACACGCAATCAGCCAAACCAAAGTAAATAAATGCAGAGCCAGGCGCAGTGCCACTGGCTTCACGTAGTCCATCCAGATATCGCGCGTACCCACCCAAACGTGGTACAGCAGAGCGAGGATGACTGTGAAGGTCAATACCTTCATCCATTGCGCTGCAAAAATACCGGCCCACACCTCATAGGTGATTGGGCCATTGCTAAAAATCACTTGGGCAAGCAGGATGACCGTAAAGAGGGCCATTAACAGGGCGGTTGCGCGTTGCGCCATCCAGTCACGAAGACCGTAGTGCGCGCCAGTCACAACGCGCTTGGAACCAAAATTCACTGACATGAGAAATCCTTGGTTATCGGGTGATTAGTAGACGCCAAAAAGCTTGGCACCCAGCACAACAGTCAAGCCCACCCCTATCGCTAAAGTGGCGATAGCTGATGACTTGCCAAATTCCTTGGTCACAGCGTGCGTTGCATCCATGTACAGGTGACGAACACCTGCCACGAAGTGATGCAAATACGCCCAGATCAGTGCCAAAGCAACCAATTTGAGGAACCAGCCTGGGTAAATGCTCACGCCTTCAGCGAAGGCCGACGTGAGGTATTCGAAAGACAACTCAGACGAAATTGACTTATCGAACATCCAAATGATGAAGGGCATGAGAATGAACATCAGCAAACCGCTCACACGATGCAAGATCGAAACCCAGCCCGCTGGCGGGAGTCGATAGGTGGTGAGATCTTTGAATGCGTTGATGTTGCGGAATTCGGGCCGCGGCTTCTTCAACTGGGTCATGGGTGATTGCTTTCTGTGTTTTAAACGCTTCGGTTCGTAACGTTTGGCATGGCAATGGCGCTTGTAACGCGCCGGTAACCACGGTCCAAGCTCACGATTCTATTGCAATGCAACATTCATTTTCCTGACAAGTGCGAACATAGCTGATGGTTTTGGTCGTGTTAAGCGTGATCAGTTCAATTCGTTCTTGTAGTGGTGCGTGTCTGTCCTGTACAAAGCGCGCCGCAACTCCATGGGGGCATTGTTGTAGGTGTAAGCAATGCGCTCAACGCTCAGCAGTGGCGTTTGCTCGGACACATCGAGCAAGCTGGCGGTCTCAGGGTCTGGCGTTGTGGCTTTGATGCGCTCTTCTGCGCGGACCATGCGCACGCCAAAGCTTGATTCAAACAGGCGATACATGGCGCCGGGGTGGGAGCTTAATTGCTCAACCGACAACCCTTTAAAAGGACCGGCTGGGAGCCACATGTCCTCACAAATGGTTGGTACGCCTGCGAAGCGCAGCACCCGACGGACTTGGATCAGGGGTTCGGCCGTTCGCAAGCCAAGTAGCTTCGCGATCTCTGCCGTTGCTCTGACGCGGCGGCACCAAATAATGTGCCGCTCCGCAGGGCCTTCGCTTTGGATGGTGCCGATATCCGGTTGTAGCCGCAGAAAACGATATTGAACGTGCTGCTCTGCATGCGTGGCCACAAAAGTGCCCTTGCCCTGCTTGCGAACCAAAAGGTTGTCTGCGGCCAGTTCGTCAATGGCCTTGCGAACGGTTCCTTGGCTCACGCCGAAACGAGCGGCCAAATCAAATTCGCTTGGAATCACATCACCCGGCTGCCACTCGCCATTTTGCAAGCTTTGTAGGATTTGCGCTTTGATTTGCTGGTACAGCGGGCTGAATGCCGGCGCGCTCAAGCCGGCATTCGCGTCGGGGGTGCTGACGCCCGTTGGCGGACTCTGGCTTGCGGTGTTGGCGTTGGGTGCGGTCATATGGCTGTTTACGCTCTCGCGGGTCAATGCGCGGAACGCCTATTTGACGATGCCGAAATTATATCTTATATAAGACACAAGACGTTGACTTTTAGGGTTTACCAGAGTACACTTCTGGGCAGTTTTTGGCTCGACCCACCGCCCACGTTTGGGTCACGCCTATGCCCCGCGATTCATCTCTTTTTAAACTTCATTGGAGTCTCACTATGAGCAAGAAACCCGTCCGCGTTGCAGTCACTGGTGCCGCAGGCCAAATTGGCTACGCCTTGTTGTTCCGCATTGCATCTGGCGAAATGTTGGGCAAAGATCAGCCAGTTATTCTGCAACTGCTCGAGATCCCCGACGAGAAGGCGCAAAACGCCCTCAAGGGTGTGATGATGGAGTTGGACGACTGCGCTTTCCCCTTGCTGGCTGGTATGACTGCCCACAGCGACCCAATGACCGCCTTTAAGGATGCGGACTACGCGCTGCTGGTCGGGTCACGTCCGCGTGGCCCGGGTATGGAGCGTGCCGAGCTGCTCTCCATGAATGGCGCGATTTTCACTGCACAGGGCAAAGCCTTGAACGCAGTCGCCAGCCGCAATGTGAAGGTTCTGGTGGTGGGTAACCCCGCTAACACCAACGCCTACATCGCCATGAAGAGTGCGCCTGATTTGAACCCCGCCAACTTCACGGCGATGTTACGTCTGGATCACAACCGCGCTGCCAGCCAGATCGCGGCCAAAACGGGTAAAGCTGTCGCAGACATTCAGAAGCTGTGTGTGTGGGGTAATCACTCGCCCACGATGTACGCCGATTACCGCTTCGCCACAATTAATGGTGAATCTGTCAAAGACATGATCAACGATCAAGAATGGAATGCGAACGTCTTTTTGCCGACTGTCGGCAAGCGCGGTGCCGCCATCATTGAAGCGCGTGGCTTGAGCTCTGCCGCATCAGCCGCTAATGCCGCCATTGATCACATGCGTGATTGGGCACTGGGTACAAACGGCGCCTGGGTCACCATGGGTGTCCCCTCGCGTGGCGAGTACGGTATTCCTGCTGGCGTGATGTTTGGCTTCCCAGTCACCTGCGCGAACGGCGAGTACAAAATTGTTGAAGGACTCGAAATTGATGCGTTTAGTCAAGCGTGTATCGACAAGACGCTCAAAGAGTTGACAGACGAGCAGGCCGGTGTGGCACACCTTGTCTAAGCCCTTTAAACGCGTCTAAAAACACACCGTGCAGGTCGTTACCAGCCAACATCCGCGAAGCGTCCTGCTGGGCGCGCAGGCGGCACAGCTCGGCTTGCCGGTGTGTGATCACTACTGTGGCGTGATGCCACGCATGCTCAAAAGCCTGGCACTGCAGCGTGAGTTGCGTGATGCGTATGGCGCCTGTGTTTTTGATGTCACGCTTGACTGCGAGGATGGCGCTCCGGTTGGCGGAGAGGTGGCCCATGCGCAGGCGATTGCCGATCTTTTGAACGACCAGCAGCCCGCAAAAGCCGGTCTGCGCGTCGGCGTTCGTCTGCACGCGCTGAGCGCAGATGGGCACTTCGAAAGTGATGCACGCATTATTCTGAGTGTGGCAGCGGGACAGCTCGCTTACGTGATGATTCCGAAGGTGGAGTCTGTTGCAGATGTTGACACGGCGTGCGCTGTGATTGATGCCGCAGCGGTCACCACCGATAACGTTTTTCAACGTCGCGTTCTGCCTGTGCACGTGTTGATTGAGTCGCCCGCTGCGGTTCAGCAGGTGCACGCCATTGCGGCGCACCCGCGTGTTCAGTCCATTAGTTTTGGTGTGATGGATTTCATCTCCAGTCATGGGGGAGCCATACCCGACAGCGCCATGACTGTGGCGGGGCAATTCAGTCACCCATTGGTCGTTCGAGCCAAAATTGAAATTGCCAGCGCCTGTCACGCGGCGGGCAAAGTGCCTTCGCACTGCGTCGTTACTGAATTCAAAAATACCGAGGCGCTGCGTCTGGCTGCAAAGCAAGCGTCGCAATCCCTGGGCTACACGCGGATGTGGAGCATCCACCCCGATCAAATCCGTCCGATCATCGAGTCGTTCTCACCCGATCCCATGGCTGTTGAGCATGCAGGGCGTGTCATCGACGCCGCCATCGCAGCGAACTGGGCGCCGGTGTCCGTTGACGAGCAGTTACACGACCGTGCGAGCTACCGGTATTACTGGCAGGTGATCGAGCGCGCGCACGCCACAGGCGTTGCGATTCCCTCTTCGTTACAAACATTTTTTTAAGTGGAGCATCTCATGACCGATTTTTTGAAGAGCTATCAAGCGCACGTCGACGAGCGCGCTGCCCTGGGTATCCCACCTCTGCCGTTGTCGGCCGAACAAACAGCTGAATTGATCGAACTGATCAAAGCGCCGCCAGCGGGGCACGGCGATGACCTCGTCGAGCTGATTTCGCACCGCGTCCCCCCGGGCGTTGACAACGCAGCCAAGGTGAAGGCCAGCTTCCTGTCAGCCGTTGCCCATGGTGACGTGTCGTGTGCCTTGATTTCAGATGTCAAGGCAACCCAATTGCTCGGCACGATGCTGGGTGGTTACAACGTCAAGCCACTCATCGACTTATTGGATCGTCCATCGGTCGCCGAAACAGCGGCTGCCGCGCTGAAAAACACCCTGTTGATGTTTGATGCGTTCCACGACGTGTCAGAAAAGGTAAAAGCGGGCAATGCGCAGGCCAAGGCCGTCATGGAGAGCTGGGCGAATGCCGAGTGGTTTACAACACGTCCGAAAGTCGCGGAGAAAATCACGGTCACCGTGTTCAAGGTACCCGGTGAGACGAACACCGACGACCTGTCACCCGCGCCAGATGCATGGAGCCGCCCCGATATTCCGCTGCACTACCTCGCGATGTTGAAAAACACCCGCCCAGACGCGGCATTCAAACCAGAAGAGGACGGTAAGCGTGGCCCGATGGCCTTCATCAACGATTTGAAAGCCAAGGGTAATCTTGTGGCTTACGTGGGTGATGTTGTTGGCACGGGATCTTCACGCAAGTCTGCGACGAACAGCGTTGTCTGGGCAACCGGTCAAGACATTCCATATGTGCCTAACAAGCGCTTTGGTGGCGTCACTTTGGGCGGCAAGATCGCGCCCATTTTCTTTAACACGCAAGAGGACTCTGGCTCTTTGCCCATCGAAGTCAACGTGGCAAAACTCGAAATGGGTGATGTCATTGACATCTTCCCTTATGCGGGCAAGATCGAGCGCAACGGCGAAGTTGTCGAGACATTCAAACTGCGCAGCGACGTTCTTTTGGATGAGGTGCAGGCCGGCGGTCGCATTAACCTGATCATCGGCCGTTCGTTGACAGCCAAAGCCCGCGACTTCTTGGGGCTCCCCGCGACCGATGTGTTCCGCTTGCCCGTCGCACCCAAAGACTCGGGTAAGGGCTTCACGCTGGCGCAGAAGATGGTGGGCCGTGCGTGTGGATTCCCAGTCAAGGCGGGTAACCAACAAGGCGTGCGTCCTGGTACCTATTGCGAACCCAAGATGACAACGGTGGGCTCACAAGACACCACGGGTCCAATGACCCGTGATGAGTTGAAAGACTTGGCTTGCCTCGGCTTCTCAAGCGACTTGGTGATGCAATCGTTCTGTCACACCGCCGCTTATCCGAAGCCCGTTGATGTGAAGACACACCACGAGCTGCCGCAGTTCATGAGCGATCGTGGCGGTGTCGCGTTGCGTCCCGGAGATGGCGTGATTCACTCTTGGTTGAACCGCCTCTTGTTGCCTGATACGGTGGGTACTGGTGGCGATAGCCACACCCGATTCCCGATTGGTATCTCATTCCCAGCGGGTTCAGGTTTGGTTGCGTTCGCCGCGGCCACGGGTGTGATGCCACTTGACATGCCCGAGAGCGTCTTGGTCCGCTTCAAAGGTCAGATGCAGCCGGGTATCACTTTGCGTGACTTGGTGCATGCCATCCCTTACTACGCGATCAAGCAAGGCTTGTTGACGGTTGCGAAGGCCGGCAAGGTCAACGCTTTCTCGGGTCGTATCATCGAAATCGAAGGTCTGCCGACACTGAAGGTTGAGCAGGCGTTTGAGTTGTCCGACGCGACAGCCGAGCGCTCAGCGGCCGGGTGTACGGTCAAACTGGACAAAGAGCCCGTCATTGAGTACTTGACCTCCAACATCGTGTTGATGAAGAACATGATCGCCAATGGCTACCAAGACAAGCGCACCTTGCAGCGCCGCATTGACGCGATGACGCAATGGCTGGAGAACCCCAACTTGTTGGCGGCTGATGCAGATGCGGAATACGCGGAAGTCATCGAGATTGACCTCAACGAGATCAAGGAGCCGATCGTTTGTTGTCCGAACGACCCCGATGACGCCAAGCTCCTGTCAGAGGTCGCCGGTCATGCCATTGATGAGGTGTTCATTGGGTCATGCATGACCAATATCGGTCACTTCCGTGCCGCCTCGAAACTGCTAGAGGGCAAGCGTGACATCCCTGTGAAATTATGGGTCGCACCGCCCACGAAGATGGATGCTGAAGAGTTGAGCAACGAGGGCCATTACGGTGTCTTCGGTGCTGCCGGCGCTCGCATGGAAATGCCCGGTTGCTCGTTGTGTATGGGTAACCAAGCACAGGTTCGTGAAGGGGCAACCGTGGTCTCCACTTCGACCCGCAATTTCCCGAATCGTTTGGGCAAAAACTCGAATGTCTATCTCGCCTCGGCTGAGTTGGCGGCGGTTTGTTCAAAGCTGGGCCGTATTCCAACCGTTGAGGAATATCACGCCGACATGGTGGGCCTCAACAAGGCTGGTGCGGAAGTCTATCGTTACATGAACTTCAATGAAATCGATAGCTATAACGAGAAGGCGAAAGCTTTGGACGCCTAAACATTTCGGTTAGTCTATAAGCCTCGCGGTCCCACACGGTCGCGAGGCTTTTTTTTGCCATGAATTCACAGAGCCCTCTTCAGATTCTCATCGCGGGTGGTGGTATCGCAGGTCTTGCAACCGGCGTTGCCTGTGCCACCGCTGGACACCTCGTGCGCGTGTACGAGCGCTCACAGCACTTGACTGAGGCCGGGGCGGGTATCCAGCTTGGGCCTAATGTGACGCGCATTTTGCGTGATTGGTCTTTGCTGGACGCTGTCCAAGCGCTCGCGGTACAGCCCGACTGCCTATTGATTCGCGATACGAAGTCGGGCCGCAGTCTGGGGCAGCTCTCCCTGAAAGGGCGAGCGGATGCGCGTTACGGCGCACCCTATCTGACGGTGCATCGCGCAGATTTACACGCCTGTTTGTTGGCGGGTCTGCGGCAACGAGCCGATGTGTTCTGTCACACCGGGCGGGCAGTCGTCAATGCCACGGATGATGACACCGAAGGCGTGACCTTGACATTGGCGGATGATCAGATGGTACAAGGCGATGTCCTGGTGGCAGCCGATGGCCTTTGGAGTGAGCTTCGATCACTGGCCTGTCAGGATGGCGAACCGGTTGCGACTGGTCACGTGGCATACCGCGCACTCATTAAAACAAGCGATTTGCCGCCGCATTTGAGGGCGTCAGCCGTCACGGTGTGGTTAGGGCCACACGTCCATGTGGTGCAGTACCCCGTACGCGGTGGCGAGCTCATGAATGTGGTCGTGATTGCCGCTGGTGAGCCATTGGCCGATGCTTTCGATTGGTCGAACCGTGCACCGACGCGCGCGGTTTATCAAGCTGTCGGCGGGGTGTGTGTCGATTTAGCTGACACACTGGACGCTGCGGGGGCGACTGATAACGGTTGGCTGGCTTGGCAGCTCTTTGATCGGCCCCCTGTTGCAGGTCCCGACTCACTCTACAAGGGGCGCGTTGCCTTGCTTGGTGATGCCGCCCATCCCATGCGTCCGTATTTGGCTCAAGGTGCAGGTATGGCGATTGAGGATGCGAGTGCGCTTGCCACTGTCCTACCATCAGACCCGAGCTTGGTATCCCAGAGCCTGTTTCGCTACGCAAATAACCGCTGGGCGCGCGTGGCGCGCGTGCAGCAAAAGGCCAAACAGAACGGGGACGTGTTTCATGCCACTGGCCTTAAGCGCATGGGGCGTGATCTCGCGATGCGCATGTTGGGTTCGCGGCTGATTGATCAGCCGTGGCTCTATGGCTGACGATCAGCCCTCAACGCGTCCAAGCAGCAGGTACTCCATCAAGGCCTTCTGAACATGCATCCGGTTTTCCGCCTCATCCCATACGACAGACTGCGGACCATCGATGACATCGGCATCGACTTCTTCGCCACGGTGCGCGGGTAGGCAGTGCATGAACAACGCCTCGGGTTGGGCCTTTGCCATCATGGCTTTGCTCACGCGCCAGCTCGCAAAGGCGGCCTTACGGGCCTCATTCTCTGCCTCGTAGCCCATGCTGGTCCAGACGTCTGTTGTGACCAAGTCCACACCGATACACGCCTCTGAGGGGTCTTTGAAGATTTTGAAACAAGCTTGATTCTTAACGTCAGCCAAGCGTTGATCCACTTCGTAACCACTCGGTGTGGATAGGTGAACCTTGAAGTCAAGGATGTCTGCCGCCTGGAGCCATGTGTTCGCCATGTTGTTACCGTCGCCGACCCACGCGACCGTCTTTCCGTGTATTGGCCCTCGGTGTTCGATGAAGGTGAAGATATCGGCCAAAATTTGACACGGGTGGTATTCGTTCGTTAGGCCGTTTATGACAGGTACGCGAGAGTAGGCCGCGAAAGCCTCGATCTTTGTCTGCTCGAAGGTGCGAATCATCACAATGTCGGTCATGCGACTGATGACCCGCGCACTGTCCTCGATCGGCTCAGAACGGCCCAATTGGCTGTCGCCCGTCGTGAGGTGAACCACACTGCCGCCCATTTGATACATGCCAGCCTCGAAACTGACCCGTGTCCGTGTACTGGCTTTTTCGAAAATGAGCGCCAACGTGCGATCCGTCAGCGGTTGGTATTTCTCGTAACTTTTAAACTTCGCTTTGATGACTCGTGCGCGCTCAAAGATCCACGCGTACTCCGCCGCCGTGAGATCGCTGAATTGCAGGTAATGTTTGATATTTTCAGTTTGCATTCGTTTCAGTTTTTCGTGGGGTGCAAGAAGTCAGTCACCAATGGCTTGAGGATATCGACAACCTCTTGCGCCTGCGCGGTGGTCATGATCAGCGGCGGAACCATCCGGATGACACGATCGGCAGTCACACTGATCAGTAGACCGGCCTCAGCCGCCTGACCCACGAGTGCACCGCACGGCTGACTCAGTTCGACACCCAGCATGAGGCCTCGCCCACGAATAGAGATCACCCCGGTCTCATCTTTAAATGCGGTTGTTAGGGCATCTAAAAAATAGGCACCGACATGGGCTGCGTTGGCCAGTAGATCCTCCGATGCCATGATGGCTAAGGTTTCCACGCCTGCACGCATGGCCAGCGGGTTACCGCCAAACGTGCTGCCGTGATTGCCAGGCTGAAGAATATCAGCCGCTTTGGGCCCCGCCACAATCGCGCCGATGGGAACACCTGAGCCTAAGCCTTTGGCCAACGGCATGACGTCTGGCTGGATACCCGCCCACTGGTGGGCAAACCATTTGCCCGTGCGTCCAATGCCGCATTGCACCTCATCAATCATGAGCAACCAATCTTGCTCATCACAGAGCAAGCGTACCGCTTTCATGTAACCGTCATCGAGCGGGTTAACGCCACCTTCTCCTTGAATGGCCTCAAAGAAAACGGCTGCCACATCCGTGCGACCCGCCGTTGCCGCCTTGATGGCATCAATATCGTTAATCGGTACGCGGATGAAATCTTCAACCAAAGGTCCAAAGTGTTCCTGAATTTTTGGATTACCTGTTGCACTCAATGTTGCAATGCTGCGTCCATGGAACGCGCGTTCGTAGACCACCACTTTCGGGTGTGCAATCCCTTTGCTGTGGCCGAACTTGCGAGCCATTTTGAGTGCGCCCTCGTTTGCCTCTAAGCCGCTGTTACAGAAAAAGACGTTGCTCATGCCTGACAGCTCGACCAATTTGGCTGCGAGTCGCTCTTGGTCAGGGATGTGGTAGTAGTTAGACGTGTGAATCAGACGCGAAACTTGATCCTGAAGTGCGCTCACCAGTCGTGGATGTGCGTGCCCGAGCGTGTTAACGGCAATCCCCGCTAAGGCATCGAGGTAACGCTTACCGTTGGTGTCCCAGACATGGCAGCCCTCGCCGTGTGACAGGGCAATGGGCAAGCGGCCATACGTGTTCATCACGTGGGGTGATGCGGCGGCGGTGGTCATGGGCTTTCTCCGAACAAATGGCGCATTACAAGGGCAGGGCAAACCTAGATTCTACTGTTGCGCCGCCTTATCCGCCGCTTGACAAGGCGGACCGTCACTAGTCTTATATAAGATAGAATACCAGCCTGTTTCAATCACCTTCTTCACCGCTTCGAGCCACGATATGGCGCAATTTAAACCATCGGCCAACGCGAAAGAAATCTTTATCCAAGGCGTAACGGCAGAGGGTAAAGTGTTTCGCCCAAGCGATTGGGCGGAACGACTTGCGGGCGTGATGAGCGCGTTCAGGCCAGGGGGCGCGATGCCGGGGGATCACATCAGTTATTCGCCGTGGTGTGTCCCGACCAGTATCAACGGTGTGAAGTGTGTGATTGTGCAAGTCGAGCTGCGCGATGCGGAGCCCATGGCATGGGATTTTGTTATCAACTTCGGTATCGATAACGACATGGTGATCACCGAGGCCTGTTCCTTGCCATAAAAAAAGCCGCTCACTGAGCGGCTTTTTATTTGAATGGAGATCGCTGGCAGCGCACCCGATTCAAACGGCGGAGGGCTTCGCGGCCACTCCGTGCGGACTGTTATGGGTAAACAGTGCGCCGCAATTAAGCGGCAGTTGCCAGGGCTTTCACCTTGGCTGACAGGCGGCTCTTGTCACGAGCGGCCTTGTTTTTGTGGAAGATGCCTTTATCAGCGATGCTGTCAACGACAGCTTGCATCTTGGCGAACAATTCCACGGCTTTGTCCTTGTCGCCAGCGCCAACCGCTTTTTCGACATTCTTAACGACCGTGCGGTACTTTGAACGCAGCGACGTGTGTGCAGCGTTCAGTTTGATGTTTTGACGTGCGCGTTTGCGGCCAGAGGCCAGGCGCGGGTTCTTTTTCTTAGCTTTGGTTGCCATGTTTTAATTTCCTGTGGTTTGCAGATGATGCCAGCGAACCCGACATTATAGCTGGTTCTAAATGGTGCGCGCAAACCCAAATAAAGAATAAAAACAAGGGGCTTCGGCCCGAGGCCCTCGTTCCTAATCGGTAAACTGCGGGTGTGAACTTATTTAAAGCCGCTTCCCTCGTATCACTCATGACTTTGGCCTCCCGCGTCACGGGGCTGGTGCGCGAGTTATTGGTGGCGGCTTTTTTCGGGGCGAGCGCAACGACAGACGCATTCAATGTGGCTTTCCGCTTACCCAATTTGCTCCGCCGCCTGTTCGCAGAAGGGGCGTTTAGCCAGGCTTTTGTGCCCGTTCTCGCCGCGACCAGGGAAACCGAGGGCATCGAAGCGACGCGTGTTTTGGTCAGCCGGATCGCCACTGTGCTGGTGTGGGCCCTGCTCGTGACATGTTTGCTGGGCGTGGTCGGTGCGCCTTGGTTGGTTTGGCTGATCGCCAGTGGCTTGAAACAGACCCCCGCAGGTTATGACACGGCGGTCTTGTTGACGCGTTGGATGTTCCCGTACATCGGTTTTATGTCGCTGGTGGCCCTGGCTGCGGGTGTCCTAAATACATGGAAGCGGTTCCTGATTCCGGCGGCAACCCCCGTTTTGTTAAACCTCTCCATGATCGTGGCTGCCGCTCTCGGGGCCCCATGGCTCGCGAGGCACGGAATTGAGCCGATTTATGCCCTCGCCGCCGGTGTGATGGTGGGAGGTATGCTTCAACTGGGCATTCAGATCCCCGCCTTGCGCCGCTTGGGTATCTTTCCGAACATCGGTCTCAACTTGGCAGCATTCCGTGAGGCTTGGTATGACCCGGGCACACGCCGTGTCCTCAAGCTCATGGCGCCCGCGTTGTTTGGTGTGAGCGTGGCACAGATATCCTTGCTGATAAATACCCAAATCGCCTCGTACTTGACGCCCGGCAGCGTCAGTTGGTTAACGTACGCCGATCGACTGATGGAATTCCCGACGGCCCTTTTGGGGGTGGCGTTGGGGGTCGTTCTGTTGCCCCAACTCTCCAGCGCCAAGGCGCAGGGCGATTTGGATGCCTACAGCGCGTTGCTCAATTGGGGCTTGCGTTTGGTGGTTGTGCTAGCGGTGCCGTGTGCCGTGGCGCTGTTAATCATCGCGGAGCCACTGGTCGCGACGCTTTACAACTACGGTCGGTTCACCGCAGCGGACGTTCAGCAGACCAGCATCGCACTGGCGGGTTACGGCGTCGGGTTGGTCGGTTTGGTCGCGATTAAGATTTTGGCGCCTGGGTACTACGCCAATCAGGACACAAAAACCCCGGTCAAGATCGCTGTGGTTGTTTTGGTCATCACACAGTTGTTAAATCTTATTTTTGTCCCCCACCTCGCGCATGCTGGATTGGCATTGGCCATTGGCTTGGGCGCCATGATCAACGCCACATGGTTGTGGCGTGGTTTACGCCGCCGACAGGTTCTCCGGCACGGCGAGGGCTGGGCGGCGCTGCTGATACGGGTTTCGGTTGCCAGCGCGGGATTGGGGGCATGGTTGGCGTGGGGTGCACAGGCGTTCAATTGGTCTGCGCCTGACGTGGACTGGTTGCTGCGCCTTGGGGCGCTGGCGGGCTTGTGCTTTGTGGGTGCTTTGGTTTATCTTGGGGCGCTTGCTGTGATGGGGTTCCCCCTGCGTGAGCTGATGCAACGCAAAGCGGTGGCATCGGCGCTGGATGCCGTGCCCCCAGCAAAAAAGGAGCGCTAGCATGTGGACACCCAAACCGTCCTCCACATTGGAGTATTTCGCGATGTTGGTTGCCGATCCAACAGACATTCCGCTGCTGGAGGCCGCTGCGAGCTTGGCTCATGACGAGTACCCCGACCTGTCCAACCAAGCGGTTCCCAATGCGATGGATCAGTTGATGGGGCGGTTACATCGGCGCTTGCCTGCCGATGCGTCGCCCATGGCGCGAGTTCGTGCGTTGAACCACTTTTTTTTCAAAGATTTGGGCTTTCGCGGCAACCTGAACAACTACTACGACCCCGATAACAGCTATATCCACCTGGTGCTATCGACGCGCATGGGCATTCCTATTTCTTTGGCGATCGTTTGGCTCGAGTTGGCCGAAAGCCTTGACTTAACCGCGCATGGGGTGTCTTTCCCTGGTCACTTTCTATGCAAGGTGAGTTTGTCCGAGGGGCAGGTGATTCTGGATCCGTTCACGGGTGAAAGCCTGAGCCGCGAAGATGTCTCGGAGCGTTTACACCCTTTTAAACGAGCCCACGGTTTGCCACCAGACGAGGAGGCGCCGCTGGATCTGTTTTTGCAGCCTGCCAGCGCCGGGGATATTCTTTTCCGGATGTTGTTAAACCTACGGGAGATTCATCGCTCGCACGATGACGCCATGCGCGAGTTACCGATCCATGAGCGATTGGTTATTTTGCGGCCCGATGCCTGGGCGTTACGCCGAGATCGTGGGCTGTGCGCTGCCCGCTTAGGTGATAAGCGCACCGCGGCGCGCGACCTTGAGGGCTACCTACAGCACGTGCAGGATGCGCCCGACCGCGCGCAGGTGAGCGCCGCGCTGAGTCAGTTGATTTAGACCTCAACCACGACTGCAGCGGAGCGGTCGGTGCTGACCACTTCACCGATGCGATAAGCCGTCTCGCCCATCGCATTGAAGGCGTCTTGAACGGCCTGAGCGGCATCACGTGGAACGATGGCGACCATGCCAATACCGTTGTTGAAGGTGCGGTTCATTTCAACCTCATCGATTCCCGCCGTTTGCTGCAACCAAGCGAAGAGCTCCGTTTGTGGCCACGCTGAGCGCTGCAAATTAACGCCCAGTCCGGCGGGTAATACGCGGGGAATGTTCTCGGTCAGACCGCCACCGGTGATGTGCGCCAGCGCCTTGATCGGCTGTGTTTTGAGGGCCGCCAATACCGATTTCACATACAAGCGGGTGGGCGCCATTAGCGCGGTTTTAAATGGCTGGCCATCGAGGGTGGTGGGGCATTGGTCACCCGCGCGTTTGATGCACTGACGCACCAATGAAAAGCCATTTGAGTGGACGCCATTGGAGGCAAGACCAATCACCACGTCCCCCGCCTGAACACTTTCACCGCTGAGGATTTTTGACTTTTCAACGACGCCGACGGCGAAGCCCGCCAGATCGTATTCGCCGTCTGGGTACATACCGGGCATTTCTGCGGTTTCGCCACCAATCAGCGCACAGCCACTGGCCTCGCAGCCCTCGGCAATGCCCTTGACAACGGTGGCCGCCGTCTCCACATCCAATTTGCCGCAGGCAAAGTAATCCAAAAAGAAGAGAGGCTCAGCACCCTGCACCAAAATATCGTTGACGCTCATGCCCACCAAGTCAATGCCAACGGTATCGTGCATTTGCCATTCAAACGCGAGCTTGAGTTTGGTACCCACACCATCGGTACCGCTCACCAAGACAGGTTCTGCGTAGTGCTTCGGTACTTCAAACATTGCACCGAAGCCGCCGATGCCAGCCATGACGCCCGCGCGCATGGTCTTCTTCGCGAGCGGTTTGATGCGCTCGACCAATGCGTCGCCTGCTTCAATATCAACACCTGCGGATTTGTAGGTCAAGGGTGTTTGGCTCATGGTATTTCGTGGTGGTTAGCTTGTGGGGCTGTGCGTCTATAGAATCGGGGCATTGCCGCCTCACAGCGCTTGCCCGATACGAGCCAACTATTGTATGAGGCGCGGGAGCCCAACTGTATGCAGATTCAAAGCAAGTTCAACCAAGTCTTAACCGTCCTCGCCGCTGTAGCCGTGACGGGCTGGCTGCTATTGAGCTTGGCGCCCGTTCTGACCCCATTCATTTTTGCGGCTTTATTGGCCTATGCCTTATCCCCATTGGTTGATCGTTTGGCGCGTTATCGCCTGCCACGGTGGTTGGGTGCGGCACTCGCAATGGGGCTTGTCATGCTGGTGGCGCTCGCCTTGCTGGTGTTGGTTGTGCCAGTCGTTACCAAGCAGATTCCGCTGATACGCGATCAAATCCCAGCGTTGCTCAGCCATCTCAATACATGGACCCAGCCACTGTTGACCAAATGGGGCCTGAACTTGCAGGTCGACGTTGCACAAATCAGGCAAACCCTCTACCAAGTTTTGAGCAACCATGACACCGACCTGCTGCGCGCGTTATTGGACTCGCTGCGCATGGGCGGTAGCTCGTTTTTAGCGATTTTGGGTCACGGTGTTTTGATGCCCATCGTCGCGTTTTATCTGTTGCTGGATTACCCCCGTCTGGTCAGCCGTCTGTTCGCCTTGGTACCGCGACGTTGGACGGATGTGACCCATGCGTTTGTTAACGATGTCAATGGCGTTTTGGGCCACTACCTCCGCGGTCAATTGCTGGTGATGCTGGTGCTTATCGTCTTCTACGTCACGGCGTTGGCAGCCTTGGGCCTTGACTTGGCGTTTCCGATTGGTTTCTTTACCGGTTTCTTTGTCTTTGTTCCTTACCTGGGCTTTGGTTTTGGGCTTGTGATGGGGTTGCTTGCGGCGGCGCTCGAGTTCCAGTCGGCAGTTGGTATCTTGGCTGTTTTGGGCGTTTTTGTCGCTGGACAGGTCATCGAGGGCTTCTGGCTCACACCTAAATTACTGGGGGAGCGCATTGGCCTCAGTCCTATCGCCGTCATTTTTGCATTGATGGCGTTCGCCCAATTGCTGGGATTTGTGGGTGTTCTGATCGCGTTGCCGGCATCGGCTGTTTTGGTGGTGGCGGTGCGGCGCTTGCGCGGCGCTTACCAAGCCAGCGCCTTCTATCTGAAGCAAAAGGAAGACGCGCAGTGATGAGGCAGATGGCGCTTGACATTGGTTTGGCCCCCCAGCCAAGTCTGGACAATTTCGAGGCGAGTGGCAACGAACCCGCCTTCCGGCATCTGCAACTATGGACGCGGGGTGACCGACCCAACCCGGTGCCCACCTACCTGTGGGGTGACTCAGGCAGCGGGAAAACACACCTCCTGAATGGCGTTCGCCTGGCGGCACAGGACAACGGGTTACGGGTCGCTTGGTTTGACGCGAGCCGGTTCGATGAGCCTGATTTTGACGAGCGAGCTGACATCATCATTTTGGATGACTGCCACCTCTACACCGCCCCTCAGCAGGCAGTCGCTTTCAATTGGTTCGTGAACGCGCTGAACCCAGCTGATGGCCGTACCCGCGGGGTGTTTTCGTCTGGGATGACCCCGCCGGCTGATTTAAAGCTCCGTGATGACTTGCGCAGCCGTTTGGGGTGGGGACATGTGTTCCAATTACACGCGCTGGATGAAAACCAGCGACGCGCTGTTTTACGGCGGGCGGCTGACGATCGCGGTGTGCTCTTGAGTGATGACGTCATTGACTTCATGCTGCGCCGCTTTTCGCGTGACCTCAGCAGCCTCATGCTTTTGCTCGCCCATTTGGATCAATACGCGTTGCGAACGCAACGCAGCGTGACGGTGCCTCTCATCAAGGCCATGCTCGAGGACGAGTAGGCTTTGAGCGGCGCTCGCCACAGAAAGTTAGCTATGTTGAATTTGGCGTTGTTTGACCTCGATCACACGCTACTGCCTCTCGATTCAGACCACGCTTGGGGTCAGTTCTCGGTGAAAATTGGGTGGCGTGACCCAGAGACGTTTGCGCAAGCAAACACCGCTTTTTACGAGCAGTACAAGTCGGGGACCCTCGATATTCATGCATACGTGCGTTTCGCCACGCAGGCTTTGCGCGATTTGAGAGGTGATGTCGCCACGCAGGCTGCTGCCGCCCATGCGGAATTCATGGCGAGCGTGATCACCCCTGCGATACGCCCCTCTGCGCTGGCACTGATTGATAAGCACAAGGCGGCGGGTGACACCTTGATTTTGGTCACCGCCACCAATTCATTTGTGACCGCACCCATTGCGAAAGCCTTCGGCATCGAGCATTTGATCGCCGTGGATCTTGTTTTGGATGCAAACGGTATCCCGAACGGCGACATCGATGGCGTTCCATCCTTTCGCGAGGGGAAGGTGACCCGTGTGGAACAATGGTTGGGTGAACGCAAGCTGACGTGGGGCGATGTATCTCGCAGCGCTTTTTACACCGACTCGATTAACGACTTACCGTTGATGGAGCGGGTCACGCATCCGGTGGCAACCAACCCGGACCCGAATTTACGGGCCATCGCGCAGACGCGTGGCTGGCCTGTTCTGGAATTATTTAATGATTAAGAAACTGATAAACAAGTTGCTGGGTGGCAGTAAGGCTCCAGCGGAGCGTCGCTTTGGGTATCGCGAGGACGTGCCCTTCAAGGTTCACAAAATTGATCGAAGCCTCGTCGATGAGCGCGCGCTCGATGTGGTCGAGACGTTGCAAGACGCGGGGTTCGATGCCTATATCGTTGGCGGTGCCGTTCGTGACTTGCTGTGTGGCGTCAAGCCAAAAGACTTTGATGTCGCAACCGACGCAACCCCAGAGCAGGTGAAGCGGCTGTTTCGGCGCGCGTTCATCATTGGTCGCCGATTCCGTATCGTGCACGTCATTTATGGCCGCGGTCGGGCGAACGAGGTGATCGAGGTCTCCACGTTCCGGGCCTACCTTGACAGCGCAGATGCCAAACAAGTGTCGGGTAACGAGAAGACCAGCAAACAGCAATTGGCAAATTCCAGCCACGCTGTTGATGCGTCGGGCCGTGTGTTGCGAGACAACGTTTGGGGGCCAATGGAAGAGGATGCTGCACGGCGCGATTTCTCCATCAACGCCATGTATTACGACCCAACCACGCAGGTGGTCGTGGACTATCACAACGGCATTCGGGACGCCAAGAAGCGTGTCATGCGCATGATTGGTGAACCTGCGGTCCGTTACCGTGAAGACCCGGTGCGCATCATCCGTGCCGTGAGGTTCATGGCGAAGCTGTCGCATCTCGGCTTCACCATGGAGCGTGCAACGCGTGAGCCACTGGTGGCAAGTGCGCGCTTGCTCGCCGATGTCCCGCAAAGTCGCCTATTCGATGAAATGCTGAAGCTACTGCAAACCGGGCATGCGTTGGCAACCATCGAATCCTTACAGGCACTGAATCTGGCGACCGGTATTTATCCGTTGCTTGATCTTGCAGTGGCTCGGGCGTCAGACCCCTTCGTGCACCAAGCGCTGGCTGATACCGATCGCCGTGTCAACGAGGACAAACCGGTCGCGCCGAGCTTTTTACTGGCTTGCATTCTTTGGTCAGACGTTCGTGTCGGTTGGTCCAAGCGGTTGGCCCGTCAAAAGGGCCCTCGTGCCAGCAGTTTTCCAGCGCTGCAAGAGGCGGTGGATGAGGTGTTCGAGTCGCGCATTGGCGATGTCTCTGGCCGCGGCAAATTAGGGGCTGACATGCGTGAGATATGGACCATGCAGCCGCGCTTTGAGAAGCGCACGCCGGCCAGTGCGCTGAGTTTGGTTTCACAGCCTCGGTTCCGTGCAGGTTTCGATTTTCTGCGGCTGCGAGCCAATGTCGGCGAGGTTGATAGCGAACTCGCTACTTGGTGGGAGACTTTCAGTCTCGCAGATGAGGATGTCCGAAACGATATTCTTGAAGCGATGCGGTCACAAAAGGGCGTACCACGCAAGCGCGTTGTTAAGGCGAGCGCGGCACCCGGTGTAGATGATGTAACCGATGAAGCTGAGTCATTGCCTTCAAGTGATGGGGACGCTCAGGATGCGCCGCGCAAGCGTCGTCGCCGTCGTCGCAAGCCCAACGATGGCGGCGTGAGTGGCGCCGATAACGGACGTGCCGACTCTGACGCCGCCGAGTAGGTCAGCCGTTCGCGCCTACATTGCCATCGGCGCGAACCTTGGCGATGCGCAGCAGCAGGTGGTGACCGCCGCGCGCGATCTTCAGCGTTTGGGTGCCGCCTGGGTGTGTTCGAGTCTTTACCGAACAGCGCCGCAAGGCGCGTCGGGTCCCGACTATGTCAATGCGGTCGTGGGGCTGGATACATTGCTAACCGCGCCAGACCTGTTGGATGAACTGCAACGGCTAGAGCTTGCCGCGGGGCGTGAGCGCCCTTATCCCAATGCGCCGCGTACGCTCGACCTCGACATCGTCTTGTACGGTGATGCGCGGATCGACTCAGCGCGCCTGCAGGTTCCCCATCCCAGAATGTGGTCGCGGGCTTTCGTTTTGGTACCGCTACAGGAAATCGCACCCAACCGGGTTGATGCGTGTCACCTTCACGCGCTCGCCGACCAAGCTATTCGGCGTATCTAGGGGGCGAGGCGTTCGCGCCGCCACTGCTGATCGCTGTCGATGGTGTAACGGAGCCGGTCATGCAGTCGGCTTTTACGGCCCTGCCAGAACTCCCAAGACGTTGGCCGCAACCGATAGCCACCCCAGTGGGGCGGGCGGGGTGGATTCAGCAGAAATTGCGCCCCATATTTAGCGGCTGCGGTGACGAGGACGTCACGCCCGCTGATGGGCTCGCTTTGTGGGCTGGCCCATGCGCCGATTCGTGAATCAAGCGGCCGGCTATGGAAGTAGGCATCGCTTTCCGCATCGCTGATTTTTTCGACTTGGCCCTCAATGCGGACCACACGCTCAAGCTCAACCCAATGAAATTGGAGCGCGGCGAAGGGGTTGCCCGCCAGCTCCTGACCCTTCCGGCTGTTGTAGTTGGTGTACCAAACGATGCCCCGCTCGTCGACCCCTTTAATGAGCACCACCCGCGTGCTGGGGCGCAAGTCTGACGAAACGGTTGCCAATGTCATGGCGTTGGGCTCGGGAATTTCACTGTCGATCGCTTGCTGGAGCCATTGCTCAAATTGCAGGCGCGGATCGGCCAACGATTCGGTCTCGTTCAGCGCTGCGCGCTCGTAGCTTTTGCGAAGGTCGGCGATGTTGTTTGTAGGCATGTGCGAAGTATAGAGGCGTTAGACTTACCCACTTGTTTTAAGGATCTCGCCAACGCATGTCAAACTCGATACAAAGCGCCAATGAGTGGCCCGTTTTTAGTCTTCTGACGGGAACTGTTTTGGGATGCGTCTCCTTGGTCATTTGGGTTGCACTTGTGCGTGCAGATGCTGACCAAACGGTCGCCGTATCGACACAACCCGCGATCACCGTGCCGTTTGCTGAGGAGGCCAGCGAGCCGCCGCGTACCGGGGCAATTTATCGTGATGTAAGCGAGGTTCAGCTTTATTTTCGCAGCGGTAGCGCGCGATTGTCCTTGGGTGCGAGTCGTGCGCTGCAACCGCTGGCAGATCGTGCGAGAGCGGGTGAACGCTTGGCCATTACCGGTTTTCACGATGAAACCGGGGACCCGCGGCAAAACGAGATACTCGCCATGCACCGCAGCGCGGCGATTCGTAAACAGTTGATCGCCCTGGGAGCCCCGCCATCGCAATTGACCGTGCTGAAGTCAACAGTTTCTGTTGGCGACGGCAGCGATGCGCAGGCACGACGGGTGGCCATCAGCATCGTGAAAGAGTGACGGGGACAAGCGCAACGGCAGTTGGCGGACCTGTCAAGAAAAAAGCCTGAAAACGCGAACGTTTTCAGGCTTTTCCGAATTGGTGCCTAGGGCCGGACTCGAACCGGCACGGTGTTTAGCACCGGCAGATTTTGAATCTGCTGCGTCTACCAATTTCGCCACCCAGGCAGTGCAAGACCGAGATTATGGCACAACTTTCAGCAACTTTTGTCGCCCTTGAAAAAATCTGACGATTCGCTGGTTGTGCCAGTAACCTGCGTTGGAACAATCTCTCTTTGATTGTGGCAAAGTTGAGGCCCAGCAAAAATAACATGCGCCCAGCGTTCCGTGACATGACTAAAGACACATCCTCTCAACCCACATACGCAACCATTGAGGCGGCCATCGGACACACCCCTTTGGTCAGGTTGCAGCGGATCGGTCGTGACATTGCAGATGCACGCGGCAACATCGTTTTGGGAAAGTTGGAGGGTAACAATCCCGCAGGCTCCGTTAAGGATCGCCCCGCTTTGTCGATGATCCAGCGTGCGCAGGAGCGTGGCGATATCAAGCCTGGGGATACCCTCATCGAGGCAACCAGTGGGAACACGGGCATCGCGCTTGCCATGGCGGCTGCGATCAAGGGTTATCGGATGATCTTGATCATGCCCGAAGACCTGTCGATTGAGCGCGCGCAGACGATGAAGGCCTTTGGTGCAGAGCTCATCTTGACCCCAAAGAGCGGCGGTATGGAGTATGCGCGTGACTTAGCGGAGAACATGCAGCAGGCGGGCAAAGGGCTGGTACTAGATCAGTTTGCGAACGAGGACAATCCGCGCGTTCACTTTGAGACCACGGGTCCTGAGATCTGGGCGGATACGCATGGCCATGTCACGCATTTTGTTAGCGCGATGGGCACCACTGGCACCATCACAGGGGTCTCCCGGTTCTTAAAGTCTCAGAATAGCGCCATCCAAATTATTGGTGCGCAGCCCAGCGAAGGCTCGCGGATCCCAGGTATTCGGAAGTGGCCAGAGGCTTATCTACCAAAGATTTACGACGCCAAAAACGTCGACGGATTGCGGTTGGTCACTCAGGATGCCGCTGAGGAAATGTGCCGGCGTTTGGCCCGTGAGGAGGGCATATTCGCGGGTATCTCGGCCGCTGGTGCAGCGCATGTCGCCTTAGAATTGTCAAAAGAGGTGGAAAACGCAACGATCGTCTTCATCGTTTGCGATCGAGGCGACCGCTATCTTTCAACAGGGGTTTTCCCCGCTTAAACACGGGGCGATAGCCAGCCCACCCCTGAATCATTTGACTTAACCGATCACAAAATGCAAATCGATAAAGAACTTGACGCGCGCGGACTCAATTGTCCGCTTCCGATACTGAAAGCCAAAAAGGCCTTGGCCGATTTGGAGAGCGGACAACTTTTGCGCGTGTTGTCGACTGATCAGGGATCAGTGCGTGACTTCCAAGCCTTTGCCAAACAAACAGGCAATGAGATGCTGGAGATGGACGCCACCGGCCCCGATTTCTCGTTCGTACTGAAGCGTCGTTAAACATCAACGCCGCTGAGGCGCCTGCTGTCAGACGCCTCCATGTTGTCTTCACCGGCGTTGCTGCAGCTTTTCAAGTTGCCCGCGCATTTTCTCCACCTTGTCGCTGAAGCTGGCGATCCGCGCACGCTCTTGCTCGATCACTGACGGTGGGGCCTTAGCGACGAATGCCTCGTTGCTGAGTTTGCCGTTGGCTTTGGCGATTTCAGTGTCCAGCTTGGCGATTTCTTTGCTGAGACGCTTGGTTTCCGCTTCGACATCAACCTCGACAAACAACGCGGCGCGTGCCTGTCCCAAAACCACGCTGGGCGCCCCATCTGCGGCGCTGGTCCATTCAGCTTCGGAGTCAAACACTTTGACATCGCTCAAGCGCACCAGCGCCTTGAGAGCGGCGCTGTAGGTGTTGACGAAAGCGGCTTCGCCCACCACGTACATGGGCACCCGGGTTGAGGGCGATAAGCCCATCTCACCGCGCAGGTTACGACACGCATCGACCCAGTTCTTGAATGTCGCCATCTCGGCTTCGGCTTGCTCATCGATCTTCTGAGGCTGGCTTTCGGGGTAGGCAGCAATGCTGACTGATTCACCCTTGAGTCCTGCAATCGGCGCAACGGTCTGCCACAAGGCCTCCGTGATGAACGGAATGATCGGGTGAGCCAAGCGCAGAATGGCCTCGAGCACGCGAATCAGTGTCCGACGGGTTGCGCGCTGCTCAGCCTCATCACCGTTTTGAATTTGAACCTTGGCAATTTCAAGGTACCAGTCACAGAATTCATCCCAGACAAAACTGTAAATGTGATTGGCAACGTTATCGAGTCGGTAGTCTTCAAATCCTTTTGCAACATCGGCCTCAACGCGTTGTAGCTTTGAAGCGATCCAGCGGTCCGCCTGACTGAAGCGCATGTAGCCGTGTGCGCTACCGCCAACGGCGCAAGCCTCTTTGGTGTGCGGCATCAAGCCGCAATCGTAGCCCTCGCAGTTCATCAAGACAAAGCGTGATGCGTTCCACAGTTTGTTGCAGAAATTGCGATAGCCTTCGCAACGCTTCGCGTCGAAGTTGATGCTACGACCGAGGCTTGCCAGTGATGCAAATGTGAAACGCAGCGCGTCCGCACCGAAGGCGGGGATGCCGTCTGGAAACTCTTTCTCGGTATTCTTGCGCACGGTCGGCGCGGTTTCTGGCTTGCGTAGTCCAGTGGTGCGTTTATCGAGCAGAGGGGATAGTTCGATGCCGTCAATCAAATCGACGGGGTCCAGCACGTTCCCCTCTGACTTACTCATCTTCTTGCCCTGTGCATCGCGCACCAGGCCATGAATGTAGACATGCTTGAAGGGTACCTGCGACGTGAAGTGGGTTGTCATCATGATCATCCGGGCGACCCAGAAAAAGATAATGTCATAGCCCGTTACGAGGACGCTTGACGGTAAGTAGCGTGACATGTCAGGTGTCTGCTCAGGCCAGCCCATGGTCGAAAAAGGAACCAACGCAGACGAATACCACGTGTCCAAAACATCAGGGTCACGCGTGAGCGATTTGCCGCCTGATTTTTCGAGGGCTTCCGCCTCCGTTCGCGCCACATACACTTGGCCGTCGGCGTCGTACCAAGCTGGGATTTGATGGCCCCACCACAGTTGCCGGCTGATACACCAGTCTTGGATGTTATTCATCCATTGGTTGTAGGTGTTGACCCAGTTTTCTGGATAAAACTTGACGTCGCCGCTTTCGACGGCGTGGATGGCTTTATCCGCAATACTCTTGCCGCTTGGGTCATTGTCAGCGACACGGGTCATCGCAACAAACCACTGATCGGTCAGCATCGGTTCGACCACCTGCCCAGTTCGGGCGCAGATGGGCAACATCAATTTATGCGGCTTGATTTCAATTAGGAAGCCCTGTGCCTCGAGGTCTTTTAAAAGTGCTTTTCGGGCGTCAAAACGATCCAAGCCCTGGTAAACGGCAGGGCCGTTTTCATTGACCTTCGCATCCAGCGTAAAAATGGTGATCAGCGGCAGATTGTGGCGCTGTGCGCAGGCATAGTCGTTGAAGTCGTGGGCACCGGTGATCTTCACGCACCCGGAGCCAAACTCCCGGTCGACGAAGTCATCTGCAATGATGGGGATTTGACGGTCGCAAAGTGGCAACTCAACGTGTTTACCAATCAGGTGTTGGTAACGCGGGTCCTCCGGATGCACGGCCAACGCGCCATCCGCCATCATGGTCTCTGGTCGCGTTGTGGCGATGGTCATGCCGCGCTGGCTGACCCCATCGATCATTTGTGGGCCGTCTGCGAAGGGGTAGCAGATGTAGTGCATCTTGCCATCGCTCTCAGTGCTTTCGACTTCGAGGTCGCTGACCGCAGACATCAGAACGGGGTCCCAGTTCACCAAGCGCTTACCACGATAGATCAGCCCCTGTTCGTAGAGGCGCACGAACGTCTCCACCACAACGGTCGACAGTTTGTCGTCCATCGTGAAATATTCACGCGCCCAATCAACACTGTCACCCATGCGGCGCATTTGGTTGGTGATGGTGCCGCCGCTCTGATGTTTCCACTCCCACACGCGCGAGACGAAATTTTTCCGTGCCTCTTCAGGGGTAGGGCCCATATCGTGTCGACTGATACCCTCTCCGGCGAGCTGACGCTCAACGACGATTTGCGTGGCGATACCTGCGTGGTCTGTGCCCGGTACCCAGACCGTGTTGAAACCCCGCATGCGGTGATAGCGCGTCAAACTGTCCATGATGGTCTGGTTGAACGCGTGCCCCATATGCAGGGTCCCCGTGACGTTGGGGGGTGGCAGTTGGATGGCGAAGTTACTGGCGTCCGCGCGCGCGGCACCGGTTCCACGGTAGCCGCCCGTTGCGTATTGGCGCTTCTCCCACTCCGGACCCCATTGCGCCTCGATGGCGGCGGGTTCAAACGATTTGGAAAGTTGTTCCAACCCAGTTTGTAGTGGTTTTTGGGCGTCAGCGGGTGGGGAGGTGGTCATGGTCGGTCACTCAAAGTTAACCGCTGATTTTAACGGTCTCTGGTGGCCCTAATCGCCCTTCTGAGGGGGTGCATCTCCTGCTTTTGCCGCTTCGATGCACCGGCTCAAGGTCATGGGGTCTCCGATGTGGTTGGCCATGACCAAAATTAACTTGGCGTTGAGCAGGGCCGACGCCTGTTCGTCTAATCCCAAGTGGGCGTCAAGTAATTGCTCATAAAAGCCATCAGCGTCTGTCAAGTTCGCGGCGATATCAGTCATTTGAGGTCTCCATCGCCAATGCGGTCGCCAATTGTTTGAGGAAGTCAGCGTTGATTTGGTCGCCACTCGCGCAGAGGTAGCTGTCTGGCCTTATCAACGCCCATTTTGGCCGTCCGCAGGCGGCTGCAAGGTGCCCGCTGGTATCGCGAACGGCTTCGCGGGCCTGCGGAATACCGTCATTGGCGAGCACCTGAACGGCGTTGATCGGCGCCAGCTGGGTGGCGTTCGCCATCTTCTTCAGCACGGCGGTGGGCGCTGAACCAAACCACAGCAACAGCAATTTTTCGCCGGACCAGCGCAGCAGGTCGTTGAGATGCGCCGGCGTGCCGTCCAGCCAATTGAGGCGGACGTTCTGAACGCTACGCCCCACCATGGGTGTGCGATAGCTACAAATGGGCGAGCGCGTATACGGATTTGCCTCGGCCATGCGGCCCGTGTTGATCAACGCACGCGCAAAGCTATAACGTTTGGCCAATTGAATGGTGGCGTCGCGGAACAGCCGCTCGGCGCCATCCGCAGGCCTCAGGTACCGGGTCGTGCGTGCCGTGACCGCGACGTTGACTCGCGCCGCCTCGTGCCGCTCGTCATTAAAGCTCTGCAGCAGGCTTTTAGGCGCTGTGCGCTTTAAGACCGCCGCCAGTTTCCATGCCAAGTTGTCTGCATCGGCGATACCGGTGTTACCGCCGCGGGCGCCAAACGGGCTGACAACTTTGGCTGTATCGCCAATGAAAAATACGCGCCCCACAATCAGCTTGTCCAGTAATTGGCTGCGGTAACTGTAGGGACCGACCCAAACAATTTCACAGTTTGACGCGTCACCAAATTGTCTTTCGAGTCGTTCGCGCAGCACGTCTTCTCGGCTCACATAAGCGGGATCCGCGTCAGGGGCCATCTGATAGTCGATGCGCCACACATCGTCTGCCATGAGGTGTTGCCAGACGGCCCGATTGTCGTTGAACGGCGCTTCAATCCATGTGTGACGTTCGGTTGGGGGCTGGTCCTTGAACCGCACATCTGCGATGCACCAACGATCATCCCGTTTGATGCTGGTCATGGGCACCGCGCACCACTTGTGGAATGGCGTGTTTGTCCCGGTGGCGTCGATGACGTAGCGAGCGGAGAGCTTGTAGTCACCTTGGGGGGTACTGACCCCCAGTGTCACGGCGTCGCTGTTTTGCGCGAAGGCCGTTACCCGGGACTGCCACCGCATGTCCACGTGGCCCAGCGCGGCGATCCGTTCGACCAAATAGCCCTCGATGTAAAACTGTTGGATATTGATGAATGCGGGCTGGGCGGACCACTTGAAGTCGTCGCGATCGCGGAGGTTGAAGTTATAAATCTCGTCATCGCCAGCGAAGGTTCGGCCAATGTGCCACTCCACTCCTTTGGCTCGGATGCGGTCGTAGATACCCAGCTTGTCAAAAATTTCCAATGACCGCTGCGTGTAGCAAATACCCCTTGATGATGCGCCCTTGACGCCAACCGTGTTGTCCTCGTCCAGTAGCACCGCAGCGACGCCCAACTGCGCGAGGCTACATGCCAGGGTCAAGCCTGTGATGCCGCCGCCGACGATGACCACGTCGTAAGGCGTGACTCGGTTTTCACCCGCCAGTTCGGGCGGCGTCGAGAACGGGTAAGTGGGTAGGTTGTATCCGGCACCACCCGTGAATTCGTAGCCGTTGGTATAGACCGGATCTTGGTAAGTGTTGGACGTCATGCGGTTTTATCCGTTGAGCTCAGGGCGATCGTTCTGTTGGGGTTTGAGCTTGGCCGGTGCGTGCGACTGGCTGGCACGCGCCGCACGCCATTGGGCCTTCCGAGCGCTCCATTCGTCCAGTCGTTTACGGGCGCCTTGGCTTTCGCGTTGCATCTCGTCTGGAGAAGCGGTCTGAAATGACAACTCAAGGCGCACGCCATTGGGGTCAAAGAAGTAGATGCTCTTAAAGACGTGGTGATCGGTAACGCCAATCACGGAGACCCCATGCGCCTCAAGGCGCGCTTTCATGTCGGTGAGATCGGACAGCTGCGGCACTGAGAATGCGATGTGGTTGACCCAAGCCGGCGTATTGGGTGACGGCAGGGCGGCCTCGTCATCCCCCAAGTCAAAGAAGGCGATGTACGAGCCATCGTGGAGACGGAAGAAAAAGTGGGTGTAAGGGCAGTACTCGCCCGTGCTGGGCACGTGATCGCTTTGGATGATGTGATAAAGCGGCAAGCCCAAAACGTCCTCATAGAAGTGCCGCGTCTCTTCCGCGTCTCGGGCGCGGTAAGCGTAGTGGTGCAGGCCTTGAATGCGCGGAGCCGGTGGGAGTGCTTTGGACATGGGGAGACCTCAAATTTACGTATGCGTAATGAGTTTACCTAATCAGAATTATTTTCCGAGTGATTTTTTGGCTTCGGCGGTCGTTGGACATAGGGAATACCCCAATCATTTGCAGGGTTTTTGCGCCCGATCGGCGAAAAAGTCTTTTTATATCAAGGGTGCCAAGTCCATTAATAAAATCAATCGAATGGATTGTGAGGTGCAATTAGACGCGTTTGTCTAGAACAGCTATTGTTCGTGGGTCCCCAATCGATGAACAACCGTTTGTCGCGAGTGGGGCATTTCTTTAAACCACAAGGAGAGACGCATGCCAACATTGAAAGGCACGAAAACCGAGCAGTGCTTGAAAGACGCATTTGCCGGTGAATCACAAGCTAACCGCCGTTACCTGTACTTCGCGAACAAAGCTGACATCGAAGGACAAAACGACGTTGCAGCGCTGTTCCGCTCGACCGCAGAAGGCGAGACGGGCCACGCACACGGCCACCTCGAGTTCCTAGAGCAAGCCGGTGACCCTGCAACCGGTTTGCCAATCGGCTCAACACGTCAAAACTTGGAATCAGCTGTTGCTGGCGAAACCCACGAGTACACCGACATGTACCCTGGCATGGCCAAGACAGCGCGTGAAGAAGGCTTTGACGAAGTCGCTGACTGGTTCGAAACCCTGGCCAAGGCGGAGCGTTCACACGCCAACCGTTACGCCAAGGCTTTGGCTGAACTGGCTGACTGATCGTTCGGTCACTCAAAACAAGCCCTAGGCGAATTTTGAGAGTTCCGCGCGGTATGACCGTGCGGTTCTCTGAGTATTTGCAACATCCCAACTAAACACAAACCACCCCATTCGGAGCCAACGCATGTCACGAGAAGGCAACCTAGAAGCCCCAACCCGCCACCCGCTGGACTGGCTGAATCCCGACTTCTACAACGAGGAGAAATTGTTCGGCGAGTTGGAGCGTATTTTTGATATTTGCCACGGTTGCCGCCGTTGCGTGAGCCTGTGTAACTCCTTCCCAACGCTGTTCGACTTGGTCGACGAAAGCAGCACCATGGAAGTCGATGGTGTGGCAAAGGCCGACTATTGGAAAGTCGTTGACCAGTGCTACATGTGCGACCTGTGCTACATGACCAAGTGCCCCTACACGCCGCCGCATGAATGGAACCTCGATTTCCCGCACACCATGCTGCGTGCGAAAGCCATCAAGTTCAAAAAAGGGGAAGTCGGTAAGGCTGAGCAGTTTTTGGCATCAACTGACAAGCACGGCTCTTTGGCGGGTATTCCCATCGTCGTGCAAGCGGCCAATGCCGTTAACAAGACCAAGCCAGCCCGGGCCTTGATGGAAAAGGTATTGGATGTCGACAAAGACGCGTGGCTGCCAGCGCTGGCAACAACCAAATTCCGCTCTGCTGCGAAGGACAACACCTTACCCGCAGTGGTTGACGGTGAGCGCACGCCTGGCAAAGTAGCCATCTATGCCACCTGCTACGTCAACTACAACGAGCCGGGCATTGGCCACGACCTTTTGAAGATCTTGGCGCACAACGACATTCCTTACGTCATCGTTGACAAAGAGCAGTGCTGCGGCATGCCCAAGTTAGAGCTCGGCGATTTGGATGCCGTGGCGCAAAGCAAAGAAGCCAACGTGCCGGTATTGGCGAAGTATGCCAAGGAGGGCTACGCCATTCTCTCGGCCGTGCCGAGCTGCACGCTGATGTTTAAGCAGGAAATTCCGCTCATGTTCCCGGATGACGCGGAGACGCAGGCGGTCAAATTGGCGATGTGGGACCCGTTTGAATACCTGATGGCTCGCAAGCGCGACGGCTTGTTGAAGACCGAATTCCCCCAGCCGTTGGGCAACATCAGCTATCAAATTCCTTGCCACGGTCGCGTGCAAAACATCGGCCGCAAGACGGAAGAGATGCTGAAAATGATTCCGGATACCGCACTCAATACGATTGAGCGTTGTTCGGGGCACGCCGGTACTTACGGTGTCAAAAAGCAGCATCACCAGACCGCCATGAAGATTGGTAAGCCTGTTTTCAAAGCCATGGCCACCATGAAAGACGGCGCCAAGCCAGATTACATCAGCTCGGACTGTCCATTGGGTGGTCACCACATCGCCCAAGGTTTCCAAGTCAATGGACAGGTCGTCCCCACTTTGGCACACCCTTTGACCCTCGTGCGCAAGGCTTATGGCTTGCCCGAATAAGTGAACCGTTTGAATACAGCCCATTAACGTTTAGAGGACAACACCATGCAATTGACTGGAAATATCACCGCCGAGAACTTGATGAGCCTAGAGGCCTACAGCAAGTACCGCAAGGAACACAAAGCCGAGGTACTCGCGCACCGCAAACTGCGTACCGTGACGCTGGGTGAGCATTTTGTTTTTCAATTTGAAAGCGAAATGACCATTCGTTACCAGATCCAAGAGATGCTTCGCATTGAGAAGGTTTTCGAGGAAGAGGGCATTCAACAAGAGATCGACGCTTATGCGCCGCTGGTGCCCGATGGCACCAATTGGAAAGCCACGATGCTGATTGAGTACCCCGACGTCAATGAGCGTAAGCGCGAACTGTCACGCCTGATTGGTGTCGAAGATCGCGTTTACGTTGAAGTCGAAGGTATGCCGCGCGTGTATGCCATTGCAGACGAGGACTTGGACCGCGAGACCGATGAAAAGACGTCAGCCGTGCACTTCGTTCGATTCGAATTCACACCCGCAATGGTTGCCGCATTGCACGCAGGTGCATCAGCAACGTTTGGTTGTGACCACACGAACTACCCAGCGCATACCGTCATTGCAGCCGAAACGCTGGCCAGCCTCGCAGGCGATTTGAAAGCCTGAAGTAAACTCGGCGCATGCTGTTCGCTATTTCACCCGCCAAAGCGCTCGACTATGAGACGCCGCCACAAACGGCGACCCATACCGAGCCCTTGTTTGTGCCTCAGGCGGCTGCGTTGATCAAGACCCTCAAGGCCTTCGGGCCCACTGAGGTATCAGACCTTATGGGTTTAAGTGACAAATTGGCGGCGCTCAATGTGGCGCGCTACCAAGCGTGGACGAAAACCTTCACGCCAAAGAACGCGAAGCAGGCGGTGCTTGCGTTCGATGGCGATGTTTACGACGGCTTGTCGGCCAAGACGCTGACGACCAAGCAGCTTGACTGGTTGCAGGATCACCTGTGCATCCTCAGTGGTCTTTACGGCGTTTTACGGCCGCTCGACCTGATGCAACCCTACCGCTTGGAGATGGGAACACGGCTGCAAACCGAAGCGGGTAAGAACCTCTACCAGTTTTGGGGCACTCGGATTGCGGATTACCTCAACGAACGGGCAGCAACTGATGGCAGCGGCGTGTTGGTGAATCTGGCGAGTGAAGAGTACTTCAAGTCCGTTGATCGCAAAGCATTGAAGCCGCAGGTTGTTGCCTGTGCATTCGAAGAGCAGAAAAACGGACAAACCAAAATCATCAGCTTCATGGCGAAGCGCGCGCGTGGTTTGATGGTTCGTTTCGCGGTGGAGAACAAGGTCAAAAAGCCAGTTGATCTTCAGGCATTCGATGTCGATGGCTACCGCTTTGTCGCGGCCGATTCAAGCCCTGACCGATTGGTTTTTAGACGGCGTCATGCCGCCGCCTGATCAAGGCCCAACGTCAGGTCCATCAGCCAGGCTGGCCCTTGGTGTAAGGGTCATTCATTTGGGAGACCGTTGGGCAGCGGTTTCGTTGCAGCGTGAATCGCCTGAGCTGTTGGTCATCGATGGCTTTCTAACCCCCGAAGAATGTGACGCGCTCATGGCTGCCGCGCTGCCGCGTTTGACCGGCTCAGAGACCGTGGCGGATGACGAGAGTGACCGGGTGCGCACCAGTCAGGGGATGTTTTTCGATCCTGGCGAAACCGCGCTGATTCGGCGAATCGATGCGCGCGTCGCAACGGCTTTCGACTGGCCACTGACCCATGCGGAGGATTTGCAGGTCACACGCTATCAAGCAGGACAGCGCTACGATCCGCATTATGACTACTTCAGTGCCGACACACCGGACGACATCAGCGGCGTGCGCCATTTTGGCCAGCGTGTCGCGACGGTTTTGTTTTATCTCAACGAACCGGTCGCTGGTGGCGAAACAGAATTTTTGGACTTGCAGCTGACCGTCAGGCCACGCAAGGGGTGCGCCGTCTTCTTTACTTACCCCGAGGCGTCGCCGAGCAGTCTGACCCTGCATGCCGGATGTCCTGTCGCTGCGGGTGAGAAGTGGATTGCCAACAAGTGGTTACGACGCAAGGCGTTTGGCTAGGTTGTGGGTAGGTCGTTAAATAGATCGCCTGTCTCCGATCGCCGCTGGATGCCCGCTTGAGTCGGCGGTAAAGCCGTCAGTGGTATCAATTTACCCAGCTTAACGCCCAGCAGCCGCAACGGCCGTTCAAGTGGCGCGCGCTTCAGGGTTTGGCCCGCATGATAGCGAATATCTGTGGCCATGCGAATGGGTGTGTCAAGGCGGGTGTCTCGGGTGACGGTTTTGAATCGGTCATCTCGCAACTTGATGCCAACGGCTTGCGCTGCGACGCCTTTACCCGCCAAGTCCTGGGACAAGCGTTCGCACAAGTCAGTGAAGATACGGCCCAAGGTTTCCCGGTCATGTTTGGCGTGAAGGTTTCGCTCAAAAGTGGTTTCGCGGCTGATGGAGACGGGTTCCGAGTGGGTTTCAACCGCGCGATCATCCTCGCCGCTTGCTGATCGAAGCAACCAACGGCCATAGCTGTTGCCAAAGTGCCCAATTAACCATTGTTCATCGCAAGCCGCCAAATCACCGAGTGTGTGAATTCCCAACCCGGTCAGTTTTGCACTGGACTTGGGACCAATGCCGTTCAAAGCGCGGCAGGGTAGCGGCCAGATACGCGTCTTGACGTCCGCCATGGATAGGATGGTGATGCCATTCGGCTTATTCATCTCGCTGGCCAACTTGGCCATGAGTTTGTTGGGTGCGACGCCAATGGAACATGTCAGCCCTGTGACCATGAAAATTTCTTTCTGGATCAAACGCGCCAGAACACGGCCATCCTCCCGTTGACCCCCAGGCACATCTGTGAGGTCGATGTAAACCTCATCAATGCCACGATTCTCCATCAAGGGGGCGATCTCTAGAATCACGCTTTTAAATTGCTGCGATAGCGCGCGGTACCGTGCATGATCGACGGGCAGCATGATGGCATCGGGGCAGAGCGCGGCAGCCTTCATCATCCCCATTGCAGAGCCGACGCCAAACGCGCGCGCCTCGTACGTGGCCGTCGTGATCACGCCGCGCCCACTGTAATCGCGCAGACGTGGGAACGCCTCAATCGACCACTCGTGCGGGGGTCGATCGGGCACTGTGTCAGGTCTCTTCCCACCGCCGATGACAACCGGCAGCCCCTTCAGCTGGGGGTAACGCAACAATTCGACCGATGCGAAAAACGCATCCATATCAAGGTGCGCAATTCGTCGCATCAAGTCGTCAGGTTGGGAACGTGCCGGGTACCAAGATGCTGTGGTCGACGTCGGCCACACGGGTTCGCCCGCAAAACGCCATCGTCAGGTCCAGCTCCTTGTGGATGATCTCGAGTGTTTTGGTCACACCCGCCTCACCCATCGCACCCAAACCATACAAAAACGCGCGACCGATATAAGTGCCCTTGGCGCCCAGCGCCACAGCTTTCAGTACATCCTGTCCGCTGCGAATACCGCCGTCGACGTGCACTTCGATCTGATCACCGACCGCCGCGACGATACGTGGCAATACGGCAATGCTCGACTCTGCGCCGTCGAGCTGTCGTCCGCCGTGGTTGGAGACGATCAGCGCATCAGCGCCCGATGCAACGGCCAAACGGGCATCCTCTTCATCGAGAATACCCTTGATGATCAACTTGCCACCCCAGCGCTTCTTGATCCACTCCACATCACCCCAGTTCAGCTGCGGGTCAAACTGTTTGGCTGTCCAGTCGGATAAGGAGCCCATGTCGTCAACACCGGAGACATGCCCCACGATATTGCCAAATTCACGGCGCTGGGTACCGGCCATGCCCATGCACCAGCGAGGCTTTGTCGCCATGTTGATGATGTTTGCGATGGTGAGCTTTGGCGGCGCGGACAGACCGTTCTTCAGATCTTTGTGGCGCTGCCCCAGAATTTGCAGATCAAGCGTCAGTACCAGCGCAGAGCAATTGGCTGCCTTCGCGCGGTCGATTAAACGCTCGATAAAGCCACGGTCTCGCATCACATAAAGCTGGAACCAGAAGGGATGGTTACCGGTGTTGGCGGCGACATCCTCAATCGAGCAAATGCTCATGGTTGACAGGGTGAACGGCACACCAAAAGCCTTTGCTGCGCGCGCAGCCTTGATCTCGCCATCCGCGTGTTGCATGCCAGTCAGGCCCGTTGGGGCGATGGCGACTGGCATCGCCACATCTTGCCCAATCATCTGACTGGCCGTTGAGCGGCCCTCTAAGTTCACAGCGACGCGCTGACGCAACTTAATTTTGCCGAAATCATCCGTGTTGGCTCGGTAGGTTGACTCCGTCCAACTCCCAGAGTCAGCGTAGTCGTAGAACATGCGCGGAACGCGTGATTTGGCCAGAAGACGCAGGTCTTCAATGTTGGTGATAACAGGCATGGGGTCTCCTAGCTTTGGCGAACGGTGTAAACGATAGGCCTGATGTTACCCACGCGGGCCGATTCCCCGCATTGAAAGATACTTTGGGCGGATGAAAAAAATCTAAATCAGCTCAGGCGCGCGCGATGCCGGGCAATTTGTGCGCTGACCTGCTCCGGCGAGGTGCCGCCCAAGGTATTGCGTTCGTTCATGGATCCCTCAAGGCTGAGGGGGCCAAAAACGTCGGCTTCGATGCGGGAATCGAAGGTTTGCAGTGTGGCCAGAGACAGCTCTGACAGATCAACACCCTCGGACTGCGCCGTTTTAACGGCATGGGCAACGATCTCATGCGCATCCCGGAAGGGCAGCCCCTTCTTGACCAAATAGTCCGCCAAATCGGTGGCTGTGGCGTAGCCGCGCATGGCGGCGCCCCGCATGGCAACCGCATTGACGGTGATGCCGCCCGATTTCAAACCCGTTGCAGGATCGACTTGCCCCCCCACCATTTCCGCAAAGATCCGCAACGTATCTTTGAGCGTGTCAACGGTGTCGAAAAGAGGCTCTTTGTCCTCTTGGTTGTCCTTGTTGTAGGCCAGTGGCTGGCCCTTCATCAAGGTGATCAGCCCCATCAGATGTCCAACAACGCGACCTGTTTTGCCGCGAGCCAGTTCAGGCACATCTGGATTCTTCTTTTGGGGCATGATCGAGCTGCCGGTGGTGAAGCGGTCAGCGATCTTGATGAAGCCGAAGTTTTGGCTCATCCAGATGATCAGCTCCTCGCTCAACCGGCTGACGTGCACCATTACCAGTGAGGCGGCTGCCGTGAACTCAATCGCAAAGTCACGATCGCTTACGGCGTCAAGGCTGTTCTGGCAGACACCTTCCATCGCCAGCGTTTTGGCAACGCGCAGGCGGTCAAGCGGGTATGTCGTGCCAGCCAGCGCCGCCGCGCCGAGCGGGAGTTGATTCACGCGTTTACGGACGTCTTGCAATCGCGCTTGATCGCGGGCAAACATCTCCACGTAAGCCAACAGGTGGTGACCGAAGCTCACGGGCTGTGCCACTTGCAGGTGGGTGAAGCCAGGGAGAATGACGTGCTTGTTTTGTTCGGCGACGTCAACCAACGCGGATTGCAAGGCGACCAGCAAGGCATCGATCGCATCAATTTCGTCGCGTAGCCACAGACGGATATCGGTCGCAACCTGATCGTTTCGGCTGCGCCCTGTGTGCAGGCGCTTGCCGGCGTCGCCGACCAACTGTGTGAGGCGGGCTTCGATGTTGAGGTGGACGTCTTCAAGATCCAGTTGCCACTGAAATTGACCCGCATCGATTTCCGCCTGGATTTGTGACAGTCCACGCTGGATGTCCGCCAAATCATCGGCGCCAATAATACCGACCGCACCCAGCATCTCCGCGTGCGCCAGAGAGCCCCGAATGTCCGCGTTGGCGAGGCGCTTATCAAAGAAAACGCTGGCCGTGTATCGTTTCACCAACTCACTCATCGGTTCGGAGAACAGGGCAGACCAGGCTTGCGCCTTCGTATCGAGTTGGTTGGATGACATGATGCTTTGATTTTGGTAAGACCAGACCCCGTGTCTGGACCGTCCTCATTTTAACGGTCTGCGCCTGCCGCCGACTAACCCGTGTTGCGTAACGCGGCGGCGATGCCATTAATGGCTATCTGTATTCCCAGCTTCACGCGTTCATCGGAACGGCCCTCGCGGTAGCGACGCAACAACTCAACTTGTACATGGTGCAGCGGGTCAATGTACGGGAAGCGATGCTCGATCGATCGCCGAAGTGCGGGGTTTGTGGCTAACCGCTCTTTATGCCCCGTGATCTGCGTCAACGCCCGTGCGGTGCGCTGCCATTCAGACTCAATTCGATCAGATACCGCTTTGCGTAATTTGGTGTCGGTGACCAAATCCGCGTAGCGCCGGGCTAAGGCCAGGTCAGACTTGGCCATCACCATATCAATGTTTGATAACAGGTTGGCAAAGAATGGCCATTCTTGCGCCATTTGACGCAGGTCTGCCAAGCGTGATGCCCGGCTTCCCGCCTTGCCCGCCATTTGGAGATGGCCCTCCAGGTAAGCCTCCACCGCAGCACCAAGGCCAAACCAACCGGGCAGTGTCAGTCGGCATTGCCCCCAACTGAAGCCCCAAGGTATCGCTCGCAGGTCCTCAATGCGTTGGCTTGGCTTGCGGGATGCGGGGCGCGAGCCGATGTTGAGCTCGGTGATTTCACGCAACGGTGTGGCGGAAAAGAAGTAATTTGCGAAGCCTGGCGTTTCGTAAACCAATGCGCGATATGCCGCCATACTGGCTTGGGAGAGTTGCTCAGCGAGGGCCAAGAAACGCGCCGGTACCTCCGCCTTAGGCGCCAGCAAACTGGCCTCCAGTGTGGCGGCGACCAAGGTTTCAAGGTTGCGCCGCCCGATATCCGGATTGGCATATTTTGACCCGATGACCTCACCCTGTTCGGTCAGGCGGATTTGCCCGCGCACGGTACCGTGGGGCTGGGCCAGGATCGCTTGGTAGCTCGGACCACCGCCTCGACCAACTGTGCCGCCGCGGCCGTGGAATAGACGCATGGCAATTCGTGGGCCGGGCAGGCCATCGAACAGTTTGGCTAAGGCGATTTCAGCGCGATACAGTGACCAGTTGCTCGTCACGATCCCACCGTCTTTGTTACTGTCCGAGTAGCCGAGCATGATGTCTTGCTCGCTGTATTGGCCAGCGGTTGGGTCGCTCTTGGCCGCGACTTGGGCGCGTCGAATCATGGGCAAGATACCGGGTAGTGCCAGGTAGTCACGCATGATTTTTTCTGACTGCGCAAGGTCCTCAATGGTCTCAAACAGCGGGACCACGATCAGATCGGCCACGGCGTCCTCATTCAGCAGCCCACGGAGCAGATTGCTCTCTTTTTGGAGCAGTAAGACCTCGAGCAAATCACTGACCGATTCGGTGTGACTGATGATGGCGTGACGAATGGCCTGTGAGCCATAGCGCTCACGCCCTTTGGCCGCAGCATGAAAAATCGCGAGTTCAGTTTGTGCATGTTCGCTGTAAGTTGTGCCGGGCACAAACAGGCGGCGGGCATCGTTCAGTTGGGCCAACAGCAAGCGGCATTTCTCGGTCTCATCGAGCGCGCTATAAGCGTCATGAATGCGCGCCGTTTTAAGTAACTCAGCCACCACAGCTTCATGCTTGTCTGAGCTTTGACGCAAGTCGAGGGTGCCGAGGTGAAAGCCGAAAACTTGAACCGCACGCATCAGCGCACGCAGCCGCTGATTGGCCAGCATGGCACCGAAATTTGCGTTCAACGAGTCATAGATGACCCGCAGGTCAGCCAAAAACGCAGCCGCATCGTTATAAGGCTCAGATGGGGCAAGCGCATGCCGCGCAGCAACGCCGCCACTGAGGACCTCCAGCGTTGCCGCGAGGCGCGCGTAAACCCCCGTCAAGGCCCGTCGATAGGGCTCATCTTGCCGATGCGGGTTCACATCGGGTGAACGCACAGCAAGGGCCTGCATGTCCGCGCTGATTCGGACCAGGCGTGCCGACATGGATAACTCTGCACCCATGAGGTGGACCTCGGTCAGGTAGTGTCGCAACACCATGTCGGCTTGGCGCTTCAGCGCTGTCTCGAGTGTTTGGGCAGTCACAAAAGGGTTGCCATCCCGGTCGCCGCCGATCCACTGACCCATCCGGAGAAAGTTCGGCGCATCGTCCATGCCCAAGGTGTCTTCAATATCCCGATAGATTTTGGGAATTTCGCGCAGGAATGTGGACTCGTAGTAAGCAAGTGAGTTGTCAATCTCATCTTCCACGGTGAGTTTTTCGGTCCGCATCAGGCGGGTCTGCCAGAGCTGGACGACGCGCGCGCGGATCAGTTCTTCATTGGTTTGTAGCTCACGCGGCGCCAACTGATCGCGTTGTTGCAGGAGCTGTGCGATGGCCCGCTCAGCGTCCAAAATGCTCTTGCGTTGAACCTCGGTAGGGTGCGCTGTCAGCACGGGTGATACGTGCATGTCGCCCAACGCCTTCACCAATGCTTTTTTACCGACCCCTTCGCTGCTTAATGTGTTGAGCGCCTGCGCCAAACTGCCCGTTTGCTGTTGACCTTCACGCTCGTGGACAGATCGGCGGCGAATGTGGTGGCGGTCTTCCGCCAAATTTGCCAAATGCGAAAAGTATGTGAACGCGCGACAAACGGTAACGGTCTGGTCCCCGCTGAGACTTTTTAATAGTTTTTTGAGCGCCTTGTCAGCATCTGCATCTGCCTTGTGTCGGAAGGCGACCGACAGCTGACGGATGTTTTCAATCAGAGCGAAAGCGGCCTTGCCTTCTTGATCACGGATCACCTCACCCAGAATGCGTCCGAGGAAGCGAATATCTTCGACCAGCGGCGCGTCTTTTTGGGCCGTGGATTGCGGTGAAGGGCTTTGAGCGGATTTTTTAGTGACCATGGCTGATGGGTTGGGTGACTGACTGACAAAAGTTGAGCCGCAGGGGGCGGGGTTTTGTCTCGGGCGCATTGATCATGCTAGCATTCGATCAATCGGATGTTTACAAACGAGTTACCAATTGACAAACGCAGCGCCCCTTAACCTCATCATTGCCACCCGCGAGAGTCGTTTAGCCATGTGGCAGGCCGAGCACGTTCAAGCGTGTCTGCGTGACTTAGGGCACAACGTCTCCCTGCTGGGTATGACCACCAAAGGCGATCAAATCCTGGATAAAACCTTGTCCAAGGTTGGCGGCAAGGGCCTCTTTGTGAAAGAGTTGGAGTTGGCTTTGGCAAGTGGTGACGCCCACATTGCGGTGCACTCACTCAAAGACGTGCCGATGACCTTGCCAGACGGTTTTGAATTGGCATGTGTCATGACCCGTGAAGATCCCCACGATGCTTGGGTCTCTCCCGGTTCGGCCGATTTAGCCGATTTGCCGCAGGGTGCGGTCGTTGGCACGTCCAGCTTACGCCGCGTGGTGTTGTTGCGCTCACGTTTGGACGCCATGGGGCGCCAGGATGTTCGCATCAAACCACTCCGTGGCAACCTCGATACCCGTCTTAAAAAGTTGGACAGTGGGGAGTACCACGCCATCGTTTTAGCGGCAGCAGGTCTGAAGCGTCTGGGATTGGCGGATCGAATTCGGCAAGTTTTTACCCCCGAAGTCATGCTGCCATCAGCGGGTCAAGGCGCCCTGGGTATTGAAATTCGATCGGATCGTGCCGACCTGCGTGAGGCCTTGGCACCATTGGTTCACCAGCCGACGTGGTTGCGTGTGGCTGCCGAGCGTGCAGTGAGCCGTGCCTTGGGGGGCAGCTGTTCGGTCCCGTTAGCCGCTCATGCGACATGGGGTGCAGACGGTCAACTCGTGCTGGATGCAGCTTGGGGTGAATTGGTGGACCTTGATGCCACAGCAGATCTCACCGGGGTGCGACAGGCCAAGTTAGCCAAGCCGCTGATTCGTGCACAGCGCACCGCAGCCGTAAACGATTTGGCCGCCGCCGAGGCTCTTGGATTGTCTGTGGCGCAAGATCTGATTGCCGATGGTGCAACCGCCCCTCAGTGACCCGCCAACCGTCGTCGTTACGCGACCGGCGCACGAATGTAAAACGTGGCTGGACGCTTTCCGGAGTGCCGGTTTCCCGGCGCTCGCCCTGCCGCTTATCGAGATTACACCCGCGTTAGACGCAACCGATGCGGGCCTGCAATCCGCCTTATCGCGATGGTCCGATTGGCGTGCCGTCATGTTTGTCAGTACGAACGCCGTCCGTCATTTTTTTAAGTGGGTTCGCCCGGCGCAGTTGGCCGAGTGGCAGGCGTCTTGGGCGCTTGGCAAGGGGCCTCGCTGCTGGGCGACCGGTGCAGGCACCCTGCGTGCGTTGAGAGCCGCTGGCGTTCCTGAGTCCCATATCGATTGGCCCGGTGATGCGGCCCCGCGCTTTGATTCTGAACAACTGTGGACGGTCGTTTCAGACCAGCTCTCGACGCCGGGTAACGTCCTGATTGTGCGTGGGCATTCAGCCCTCACGACGAACGAGATCGCCGGTGACGGACGCGATTGGCTGGGACAGCAATGTGTTGCCCACGGCTCGACGCCGGTTTACCTGGCGGTTTATCGTCGCGGCATTCCCAGCTGGGATGCCGCATTTGAGAATGCGTGGCGTTTGGCATTCACAGATCCAAACGCGGTTTGGCTCATCACCAGTTCACAGGCCCTGGCGCATGCCAAAGCCTTGGTCGGCGCTGATGCGGATTTACTTTGGGCCCACCGCATGGTGTGCACGCATGAGCGCATCGCCGCTACCGCGCGCGCTGCTGGGTGTCAAAACGCCTACGTTTGCCGCCCAATCGTTGACGAATTATTGGCCACATTGAGGGCAATCTAGCGTCCTTCATAACGGTTTTTACGCGCCCTACAATGGGGATCTCTCCAGACTGTTTATCACAAGCGAAGCGTATGACACAAACCCCTGTTGATGAGGGCAAAGCCTCAGATCAAGCAGCCGAAACGTCGGCGGTCAACGATGTGCCCCCAGCGCCGGTGCCCCCGCGTGCGAGCGGCCAAAAAAGCGGTCTCATTTTGTCCGTGGTCGCGCTCGTGCTCGCAGGTGGTGCGGTGGCGTTCTCTGCGGTGAATTGGAAGAATTTCAGTGCGCTGCGAGCCTCTGTGGGTGAACGTGTGCAAGCGACCGAGACCCAAGCCAGTCAGCTTCGGCAATTGGGTAGCGACACAGCGACACAACTGAATGCCGCGCAAGCCCGCGTCAGTGCCCTAGAGCAGCGCGTCAGCGAGCTGAACCTGCAACGTACCCAGCTTGAGGAATTGATGCTGAGCGTTTCTCGTTCCAGAGATGACACCCTCGTTCAGGATTTAATTGCCTCGCTGCGTTTCGCGACACAGCAATCACAAATCATTGGCACAACCCAGCCCAGTATTGCTGCGTTGCAGGCAGGCATCGACCGCATTGAGGGGGCCGCCAATCCACGTTTGTCTGGTGTTCGCGATGCCATGCGCCGTGATTTAGAGCAGCTACAGGGCGCGGAAAACAGCGATGTATCGGTGATCGTCCGTCAACTCGCTCAGTTGGCGGGGGCGGTGGATACGCTCGTCATGCGGGATACCGCACCACCGCCTCGGGTGATGACGGGTACGGGTAAAGATGGTGACCCAGCGGCGCCAGACGCCTTATCGCCTGCGCCCCAAAATACCTCAACCCCGTCAGGCCTGTTGGCCCGGATACGGGGCAGTGCATCGGAAGCCTGGACCCAATTTTTACAGTTTGCGCAGTCGCAAACACAGGACCTCATTCGCATTCGGGTCGCCCAGCCAACCGACGAGTTGATGGTCACACCTGAGGCGGCGGTGCTTGTCAAAGCGAATCTGCGTTTGCAGTTACTGACCGCGCGCGTGGCACTGTTGACGGGACAGAAAGCAACTGCCTCAGCAGACATTGCGGCGGTTTTGGCCAGTATCACCCGGTTGACTGACCCCATGGCGGCCCCAGTACAAGCCACGGTTGATGGCTTGCAAAAGGCGCAAGCGGCGATTGCGGCGCTCTATGTGCCGACGCCGCAGGCCAGTCTGGCCGCCCTTAACGCGTTGGCTGTCGCGACGCCCGTTCGTTAAAGAGGGATACCGCTATGAAATGGCTCTTCTCTCTTGTCACCTGGATCGTTCTGGCGGTCTTGGCGGCTTGGTTCTTGGACAATGCTGCGATGGTCTCGGTGTTTGCCAATGGCATGCGCATCGACTTTTCGCTGAATTTGCTGGTGGTCAGTGCCATCTTGGCGACCTGGTTAATCTTGACCATCTATCGTGTCCGACACGGTTTCGGTCGCGCACTTCGAGAGGCTCGAACAAGCCGAGTGCGCCAGGCTGAGAGCCGTGTGCTGGGCTTGGTGCTGGAAGCGTTGAGCCTCCAGCTTGCGGGCCGGCACGGGCGGGCACAGACGGCGGCGAAGCACGCGATCGAGCGGCTAACGGATGCCACCATGGCGGACCAATCAACGCTGTTGATTTTGGCTCACTGGGTCTGCGCGGAAAGCGCCCAAGCCATGCGGCAATCTGATCAAGTGCAAGCGCACCTGGATGCGGCGCTGGCCGTCGCCGCCAAAGACACGGGCGTGATCGCGCAAGAAGGTGTGCGGTTGCGATCCATCCGGTGGGGGCTGGAAGCCCGTGACGCGATGTTGACCCGCGAGCGCCTGCAAGCGTTGCCCAAAGCGGTATCAAGGCGCGTTCAGGTGTGGCGTTCTAAGCTGGACTTGGCCCTTCTGGATGACCAACCCGAACAGGCACTTGAAGCGGTCCGTACGCTCAACAAGCACGGCGTGTTTGCTGGTGATACCTCGGTGAGTTTGCAACGTTCGCTTGCTGCGCGCGTCCTCAATGCCACGACAGACTTGGGTACCTTGAACGCCGTATGGAAGGCGCTGCCGGAAGCAGAGCGTTTGGGTTACGACGTTGCGCTCACATGGGTCGCAAAGCGCCTGGCTCTGACCGATGCGCCCGATGCGTCGGCGGCACAGGCGCTCATTGCGCACCTGCAGCCGTTATGGGAGGACTTTGCTCACCTCAGCGAGTCGCAGCAATTGCGATTTGTTGGCTGCCTAGAGCAACTCTTACCCGCACTGCCCCAGGCTTGGCTCAACCACATCGAAGCGGCGCAGCGCGAACATCCAGCCGACGGCATGCTTCAGTTTTTGGCCGCTAAAGCCTATCTGCAACGAGAGCTCCTCGGCAAAGCCAAGACGATGTTTTTGGCGGTAACGGCGGCCGGTGTTTCAAACGCAGTCAAGCGGCAATCGTGGATTGAGATCGCCCAGCTTGAGGCATTGCGGGACGATCACGACGCTGCACAGGCGGCGTGGCGATCGGCCGCTTTGGCTTAACCGACCTGCCAGACGCGGGTGCTACCGTCTGTCTGCACGAGCAGAACATTGAACGGGTCCTTACGACCACCGTACTCAGGGCCATCCATGCCTGGACTGCCAATGGGCATGCCGGGTACGGTGATGCCCAGTGCGGTCGGTTTCTCTTTGAGTAAGCGCTGAATGGCGCTCACGGGTACGTGGCCTTCCACCACGTAGCCGTTAACCAAAGCGGTGTGGCAAGAGCCCAGCTTCTCAGGTAAGCCCAGTTGCTTGCGCTTGGCGCGATTCCCCGTATCGTATGTCTTGATATTGAAACCGGCGTCACTCATGAGCTTGACCCAGTCTTTGCAACAGCCGCAGTTGGGGTCCTTCCAGACTTCCATGAGCGGCCGGGTCTGAGCGAAGGCAGCGCTTGCCCCAAGCGTGGTGAGTCCAACGAGGCTCACCATGCCTTTTAGAGCCAGCCGGCGGGTCGGGGAGGCGGCGTTGTCACACAAGAATCTGGTCATGGTTTTGGGTACTTTCCGATGCTTAGACAGATGGACACATCTAAGTAGAGCACCCCGAGGCCACCGAGTTCCCGGTATCCCAGAAACTCGGGCGGCTTAATGGCCCAAGATCTTAGATAAAAAGTCCTTGCTGCGCTCGTTCTGCGGGTTGTTGAAGAATTCCTCGGGGGTGTTTTCTTCGACGATTTGCCCTTGATCCATGAAGATCACACGATCGGCGACCGCCTTGGCAAAGCCCATCTCATGCGTGACGCAAATCATGGTGATGCCCTGGTCAGCCATCTCAACCATGACGTCCAACACTTCTTTGATCATTTCGGGATCGAGCGCAGATGTTGGCTCATCAAACAGCATGATCTTGGGTGTCAAGCAAAGGGCACGCGCAATGGCAACACGTTGTTGCTGGCCGCCCGACAACTGCAGCGGGTATTTGCTGGCCTGTTCGGCGATACGGACGCGCTCCAGCTGTTGCATGGCGCGCTCCTCTGCCTCCTTCTTCGGCAACTTCCCGACCCACATGGGGGACAGGGTGAGGTTCTCAAGAACGGTCAGGTGCGGAAACAGGTTGAATTGTTGGAACACCATACCAACCTGTTTGCGAACTTGGTCAATGGCCTTCACGTCGTCACCCAGCTCAACGCCATCGACGATGAGCTGACCTTCCTGGTGCTCCTCCAAGCGATTGATACAACGGATCAGCGTTGACTTTCCAGAACCGGAGGGACCACAAATCACAATTCGTTCGCCTTTGGCGACTGACAAGTTAATGTCGCGCAAGACGTGAAAATTATTGCCGTACCACTTGTTGACTTTGTTAAAGGTAATGATGGGTTGAGTCATGTTGTGTGTCTCACAAAAATGTTTTCGGGGCGCTGTTAGCGCTGCTTGCCTTTGTTCACTTGGCGCTCAACCCATGCGCTGTAGCGCGACATGGAGAAGCAGAACAAGAAATAAATGGCCGCAATAAAAAGGTAGCCCTCGATGTGGAAGGCGCGCCAATCTGAGTCAGAGCTGAGGGCGATTTTCAGGGAGCCCGTTAGCTCGTAGAGGCTCACGATGATCACCAATGAGGTGTCTTTGAAAATCGCAATGAAGCTGTTCATGATGCCCGGCACAACCATCGCAAGGGCCTGTGGCAAAACAATTTTTCGTTGTGTTTGCCAATAAGACAGGCCCAGTGTCGCGGCCGCCTCAACTTGTCCTTTGGGAATCGCCTGTAAACCGCCTCGGATGACCTCAGCCATGTAAGCGGTTTGGAACAACGTGATGCCCACTAACACCCTGACCAGTACGTCAATGCTCACGCCCACTGGCATGAATAGCGGGAACATGAACGAGGCCATGAACAACACGGAGATCAGGGGCACGCCCCGAATCAACTCGACAAAGATCGTACACAAACTCCGGATAGCCGGGAGGTCAGAACGCCGACCCAACGCCACCAAGAGTGACAAGGGGAACGCCAAGGCAATGGAGATCGTTGCCAACATGATGGTTAACGGCAGCCCCCCCCAGCGGCCAGTCTCCACGGGTGTCAAACCCATGATGCCGCCGCCCATGAGCGCGAAAAATGCGGCCATAACGATAACCCAGGCCCCTACCAGCCATGGCTTCCAAAAGGTACGCGTGCAACTGGCAACCAAAAGGGCAACCATTAACAGTGTGGCGACCAGAGGGCGCCATTGTTCTTCAAACGGGTAACGCCCAAAGATGATGAGGCGGTATTTTTCTGTGATCACGCCCCAGCAGGCGCCCACGCCGTCTGCTCGGCAGGCCTCGTGGTCGGGTAGCCAGTAGGCTGAGAAAAGACCCCAGCTCAAGAAGTTGCTACCGGCGTAAACCAGAAATGCACCAAAAAACAGGGTGGCAATGGAGGTCCGCAGGTCGCCAAATAGGTTGGCGCGAATCCAAGGCACCAGCCCTTCCGTATTGACTGGTGCCCGCCTTGCTGCGATGGGTACGAATATTTTATTTGTCATGTTAAGACCTATCGCTCTTTGATCGCTGAACGCGTGTTGTACCAGTTCATCAGAAGCGATGTTGCCAACGACGTCGTGAGGTAGATTGCCATCACGATGGCGATGCACTCGACAGCACGACCCGTTTGGTTCAGGGCCGTGTTGGTGACCGAGACGATGTCTGGGTAACCGACAGCCACCGCCAGCGATGAGTTTTTGGTCAGGTTCAGGTATTGATTGGTCAGGGGCGGGATGATGACGCGCAGGGCTTGCGGCAGCATCACCAAGCGCATCGTTTGACCTTTGCTAAGCCCCAGCGCGGACGCTGCCTCGCTTTGACCTGCAGAAACGGATGAGATACCCGCGCGCACAACCTCGGCCACAAAAGCGGCGGTGTACATCGTGAGGCCCAATAAGACCGTCAGGAACTCGGGGGTGACGGCAGCGCCGTGCTCAATAGCAAAGTCCCCTTTCACCGGGACGTCGAACGACGCTGGGGCACCGCCCAACAGCCATCCCAGCGCCCCACCACCCAGAACGAGCACGATGACAACCCATAAAGAGCCGCGCAACTCACCCGTGGCCTCAAAATGCCGTTGGTTTCGGCGGCGGTAGGCGGCCGCGACCACACAGCCCAGCACGATGCCAAGCAGGCCTGTCAAGTGTCCGAAGGCCCAGATGGGGGCGGGAAAACTCAAGCCACCTTTGCTCAGGAAGAAGCTGCCCGCTTGCATGGGCTCCCAGCTGTCTGGGAGAAACTCTGTCAGCAGGATGTACCAGAGGAACAGCTGCAACAAAACGGGAATGTTACGGAATAACTCCACGTACGCTGTACAAATCCCACGGACCAAAGCGTTACGCGAGAATCGACCGACTCCCAGCAAAGTGCCGAGGATTGTTGTTAGAAAAATACCCACGACCGCGACGCGCAAGGTATTGGCCAAACCGACCAAAAACGCGCGCCAATAACCTTGGCCAGAGTCGTAAGGGATCGGCGTTTCGCCAATATCGAAACCGGCGGCTTGGGTTAAAAAATCGAAGCCGCTTTGAATGCCGCGGGCCTCCATGTTGGTCATGGTATTGCGTGCAAGCAGCCATAGGGCGCTGCCGATGACGGTGATCGCCAGCAGTTGGTACACCAGACCTCGGAAGGCCTGACTTCGCCAAGACCAACGGCTTCTTTTGGGAGGCGCTGATTGAGAGCTCATAGTGTCATTCGGTGGTGGTTGTTAGGACTGCGAACCGCGATCGCCCTAAAACAAAAAGCCGCTTATCAAGTGGCAAAGCCATTGGGCCTGGCGACTTGATATGCGGCTGGTGACTGGGCCGTTAAGCCCAGTCTTGGTGGTTACTGCTTAACGCAATGGGTAGCCGTACATCAGGCCGCCATTGTTCCACAGGTTGTTGGTGCCACGTGGCAAGCCCAAAGGTGACTTGGGACCAACGTTGCGTTCGAAGATCTCACCGTAGTTTCCGGTCGCGGCGATTGCGCGGGCCATCCATGCAGCGTCCAACCCAAGCAATTTGCCTGTGTCGTCCTTCGAACCCAAGATACGACCAATCGCTGGGCTTGGATCGTTCTTCATGGCTTCAACGTTGGCTTTGGTGATGCCCAACTCCTCTGACTCGAGCAAACCGTGAATGGTCCACTTGACGATGGCAAACCACTCGTCGTCACCACGGCGGACCATGGGGCCCAAAGGCTCTTTAGAGATCAGCTCGGGGAGGATGGTGTAGTCTTTTGGATCTTTTGCTTCTTTGTTGCGAATCGATGCCAAGCCTGAAGCGTCCGTTGTGTAGGCAATGCAACGACCCGCGAAGAAGGCGGCAACCGATGCGTTGAAATCTTCAAACACAACAGGTTTGATATTCAGCTTGTTGGCCTTGGAGAAGTCGGTCAGGTTCTTCTCAGTCGTGGTGCCAGACTGCACGCAAACGGTTTGGTTCTTGAGCTGCTTGGCGCTCTTCATTTTGGTCTTTGTTGGGACCATAAAACCCTGACCGTCGTAGTAGGTCACGCCAGTCACGTGCAAGCCCAGCGATGCGTCGCGTGACAGGGTGAACGTGGTGTTACGCGACAGCATGTCGATTTCGCCAGATTGCAGCGCAGTGAAGCGCTGTTGCGCGGTCAAGGGAACGTACTTGACTTTGTTGGCATCGCCCAGCGTGGCAGCGGCGACAGCTTTACAGATGTCGACGTCCAAGCCGTTCCACTCGCCTTTTGAGTCAGCCGCTGAAAAACCGGCCAAGCCAGTATTCACACCGCAAACAACAGCGTCACGTGCCTTGATGGCGTCCAATGTTTTGCCGGCGTGTGCGGGCATTGATAAAGCGGCGGTAGCGGCCACGACAGCAGCGGCCACGAGTTTTGCTTTTTGCATAGGGTCTCCAGTGCAGGAAGTTATAAAAATGAAAACACTCTGCATCACACCGGTGTCACCAGCGCGTCAACAGAATGGCAATACTATACCGAACGCCGCGCATCTTCTCATCGGGGTTTACGCCAAGCGTGGGGCGCTTGCAAACCACGGTCTGATAGAGTTGCATCGATATCAACCCACCGAAAGTGAAGCATGAAAGCGCTGAGAATTGACAAAGAACCGCACTATCAATGTCAATTGGTCGATGTTGATGAGGCCACGTTCAACACAGATTTGTCCACCGAGGGGGATGTGTGGGTTGATGTTGCCTATTCATCCATCAACTACAAGGATGGCTTGGCGATCACGGGTAAGTCGCCAGTGGTTCGTAAACCCACCTTGATTCCCGGAATCGACTTCGTGGGGCAGGTTTGCAAAAGCGAGCACCCGCGATGGCAGGTGGGCGATGCCGTCATTCTGAACGGCTGGGGCGTGGGTGAAGTGCACAGCGGTGGCTTGGCGCAACAAGCCCGCGTGAAGGGTGATTGGTTGATCGCCAAGCCTGCCGGGATCACGCCCAAGCAAGCCATGGCCATTGGTACGGCTGGCTATACGGCAATGCTGTGCGTTATGGCACTGCAGACGCATGGCGTCCGGCCAGATGCTGGTGAAATTTTAGTCACAGGCGCCTCGGGCGGTGTCGGCTCAGTCGCCGTGGCCTTGCTGGCGCAAGCGGGCTACCGGGTTGTGGCCGCCACCGGTAAGGAAAACGAGCACGCGTATCTGACGCAATTGGGCGCCGCTGAAATCATGCCGCGTCAATCCCTAAGTGAGCCCGGTAAGCCCCTGCAGAAAGAGCGCTGGGCCGGTGTCGTTGACTCCGTCGGCAGCCATACTTTGGCAAATGCCTGCGCCAGTGCGCGCTACGGTGCGGTGGTGGCAGCTTGTGGTTTGGCGCAGGGCATGGACTTTCCGGCAACGGTCGCCCCCTTCATCTTGCGTGGTGTGACGCTTTGTGGTGTTGACAGTGTCATGGCACCATTGGCGTTGCGTGAAGCAGCTTGGGGCCGATTGGCCGAATCACTGGCAACCGATTGGCTGGAAGCGCTCACGACGGTTGTGCCTTTGGCAGGTGCAATCGATACCGCAACCGCGATCCTGAAAGGTCAAGTACGGGGTCGGGTTGTTGTTGACGTGAACGCTTAAAAGCGGCCGACGGGTTTTGGGCTGCCGTAAATAACGGCTCGGTAAGCGTGCCAAGTGGCATGGCCCAGCACCGGGCCAATGACCAACAAGCCAACAAAGAAGGGCAGCATCGCGATCACGATGAGCAGCGTGATGAGTGCGGCCCAGATCGCCATGGTGAGGGGATTGTGCGCGCACGCGCGAACGCTGGTCAGGCTCGCTGAAATGGCGTCGGTATGCTTGTCTAAGATCATGGGAATGGCGATGACGCTGGTCACAAAAATGAGGCCGGCAAAGATGGCCCCCACGATCAAATAGCCAATGATGAAATCGATGTTGTCAAAGCTGAAGATGGCACTCATGGTGCTTTGAGCCGTGGGCATGCTGTCAAAGCTGACGGCAAAGACAATCAAAGACGCGCGACCCCACAACATTTCGAGGATAAGCAAAATCCCCGCAAAAATGCCGATGGTGCCTTTTGTGGGAAACCACGCGACAAGTGCTTTTCGCAGACTGGGTTTCCCACCCGCCCTCAATTGGCGGCTGACGTCATATAAGCCAAGGCACAGAAGGGGCCCCATCAACAAGAATCCAGCGCTCAGGGCGAGCACGTAGGCTGGTGCTTTCTCGAAGACTTGTAAAAGGGCATGGCCCATTAGAAAAAAGCATGCGCCGAAAAACAAGCCGACCCCAGGTGCACGCGTGAAGTCACGCCAACCCAAGCTCAACCACTCGAGTGGATCGTCGAGCCGCAGCGTCTGGATCGGCGCCGTTAGCGCTAACCAGCTTTCTGGTTCAGGCGCCTGATCGCCATTCGGTGGCGACGGGGACGGGTGGCGTGTGGCGGGCATGAAAAGGGTTGGGGTCGTGTTTGTCTAGGTCAAATCGGATTATCCGACCTCTGCGTGTCAGCTCATCGGGCGACAAAGTTGAAAATCCTCATGGTTTTCCCTTGTAAACCACCATGCCGGGTCGATAATTAAGACCATATGACCCAACAATTCAGTCCGCCTGCGATACCCGTTACCCAGCTTGATGCGCATTTAACCGTCAGTGGGTTTGCAATCATTGACGCCGAAAGCGCGCCAACGTGGCTGGACGTGACGCCCGCCGCGCTTGACGCGTTTCAGTCCTTTTGGCATGACCTGCCCTCAGACGCTTATTTGAAAGACGGCGGTAACTACCGCCGGCGTCGTCACAGTTGCTTTGTCGTGACAGGGGGCGAGGTCGTTCAGGTGCCACACCGCCCTCATTGGCAACCGGTTGAATACAACGCACTTCATGGTGGCATGGAGCGTTTATTTGAGCCCATGCAGGCTGACGCTGTGGCGACGCCCGCGTTTCAGGCGCTGCTGAAGACGGGTGCGGCCGCTGCTGATGCCCTTCGTGGCGCCCAGCCTTGGTATGTTGAGGCCCATCAATTTCGGATTGACACCAGCGACGGCATTGGGCGGCCGACCCCTGAAGGGGCGCACCGCGACGGTGTGGATTTGGTGATGGTGGCCCTCGTCGGCCGCGCGGGCGTGAAGGGGGGGGAGAGCCGGGTGTTTGAGGCCAATGCCCCGCACGGCCAGCGGTTCACCATGATGGTCCCTTGGACCACGCTGTTACTCGATGATGCCCGGATGATTCACGAAACAACCCCGATTCAGCCTGAGGGCGACATGGGGTGGCGTGACACCTTGGTTTTGACCTTTCGCGCCAACGCTTTCCAAGGCGCTGACGCGGTCTCTCGATGACGCCGGCGGGTCAGGTGCGCTCGAAAATCGCTGCGATACCCTGTCCGCCACCAATGCACATGGTGACCAGCGCGTAACGACCTTTGATCCGCTGCAGTTCGTGGATTGCTTTAACGGTGATCAGCGCGCCAGTGGCGCCAATCGGGTGCCCCAGCGAAATGCCTGAACCATTGGGATTCACCTTTGCTGGGTCAAGGCCGAGGTCTTGCGTGACGGCGCAGGCTTGGGCGGCAAAGGCTTCATTGGCCTCAATGACGTCAAGGTCAGCGACGGTAAGGCCGGCTTTTTCCAACGCTATTTTTGTCGCTGGTACGGGGCCAATACCCATGTAGCGTGGGTCAACGCCCGCATGCGCGTAAGCCACCAATCGCGCCAATGGCTGGACGCCTTGTGCTCTCATGGCCTGCCCCTCCATCAACACCACAGCGGCAGCGGCGTCGTTGATACCGGAGGCGTTACCCGCGGTTACGGTGCCGCCTTCCTTCTTGAAGACGGGTTTTAGTTTAGACATATCGCCGATTTGGCAATCGGGTCGGAAGTGCTCATCGGTCTCAAACGCAACCTCGCCTTTTCGGCTTTTTAGCATCACGGGTACGATCTGCGCTTTGAAGTGCCCGGCTTTTGTCGCCGCCTCGGCCCGGCGGTGACTCTCAACAGCCAACGCATCTTGCGTTTCACGACTGATGCCCCACTTTTCAGCGATGTTCTCGGCGGTCACACCCATGTGGATGGTCTCAAATGGGTCGTGTAGCGCACCCACCATCATGTCGACGAGTTTGGTATCGCCCATGCGGGCGCCGAAGCGTGTCGCCAAGCTGGCATAGGGCGCTCGGCTCATGTTTTCCGCGCCAGCGCCGATCGCCACATCGGTGTCGCCCAAAAGGATCGCCTGACTGGCAGAGACGATGGCCTGAAGGCCTGAGCCGCAGAGTCGGTTGACGTTGAATGCGGGCGTGCCCTGCGAGCAACCGCCATCGATGGCCGCGACGCGTGACAGATACATGTCGCGTGGCTCGGTGTTCACAACATGACCAAAGACGACGTGGCCCACTTGGTCTGCAGCAACCCCAGCACGTTCGATGGATGTTTTTACGACCAGCGCGCCCAATTGCGTTGGTGGGGTGTCCTTTAAGGCGCCACCAAAGGTACCGATGGCGGTTCTGACAGCGCTGACAACGTAGACTTCGCGGCTCATAGGGACTCCTAAAAATTAAAATCGCTCACCCAAGTATGACGGTATTGCCTGTTCGGAAGCTGACACGGCCCCGTCTGCCGTCTAGAACGGTGAGGGCGCGTGCCACACCATGTGCTCACCGGTTCGCGGGCACGTCAGTGCGAGGTCGCTGGCATGTAAGAGCAAACGCGGCGCGCGTTGCGCGTTATCGTCAGGCCCATAAAGCGCATCGCCTGCGATGGGAAATCCGACATGAGCCAGGTGAACACGCAGTTGATGTGAGCGCCCTGTGACCGGGCGCAGGTCAAGCGCTGTCAGTGCGGCGTTATCGACCTGCCAATTCGCCAGCTCGGCTCGCGGCTTAAACGGGGTGTCGGACACCCGCCATTCAGTGACGCTCGGCTTGCCTGTTTCATAGCAAACCTTTGACTTGGGGCGGTTGGGCCAGTCAACGATGAGGGGCTCGTTGATCGTCTGCCATGCGTGGTCTTTTGAAGCGGGGATCCCCAACACGATTGCCCGGTATTGTTTGTTTGTCTCGCGGTTTTGAAAGGCTTGACTCAACAGCCGTTGCATCCGCGCACCCTTCGCAAAAAGCAACAAGCCAGAGGTTGACATGTCCAATCGATGGACCACCAGCGCGCTGGGCGCCAACGTCTGAACGCGGGTGATGGCGCAGTCCTGTTTGTCGTCACCCCGCCCTGGCACCGATAAAAGGCCACTTGGTTTGTTGATGACGATCATGTCGCGGTTTTCAAAAACCACCATGTCGCCGGGGTTCATGAGCCGGGTGTCCAGCTGTCTTTCAAACCAACGCTGCGGTTGAAAACGGGGTGACCAGGTTGATGCGTTTCACGGTCCGATACGAAATAACCCAAGCGTTCAAATTGGAAGTTGGTGCCGGGTGCGGCATGCGCCAAGCTGGGCTCGAGCATGGCCTCGATCACTCGCAAGCTGTCGGGGTTCAAGACCGCAGTGAAATCTTTACCACCCGCATCCGGTTGGGCGTCCATAAACAGGCGATCGTAAAGGTTGACAGGCGCTTTGATGCCATCGCTGGCACCCACCCAAGTGATGACGCCTTTCACTTTCACGCTGGAAGCGCCGGGTGTTCCGCTTTTTGTATCCGGGATCACTTGTGCAATGACACGCGTGATGTTGCCGGCGGCGTCACGCTCTGCGCCGACGCAGGTGACAACGAAGCCGTACTTGAGTCGGACGCTGTTGCCCGGGTACAAGCGGAAGTAGCCCTTCGGCGGCGACTCCTCGTAGTCAGCGCGTTCGATGAACAGGTCGGCACCGAAGTTGAAGTGGCGGTTGCCACGCTCAGGGTGGTGGGGATGGACCGGTGCTGTGCAGGGCTCCAAATGACCCGCACCCATGAGGGCATCCCAATTTTCAATATGCAACGGGATGGGATCGAGCACGGCCATGGCACGGGCAGCCTCTGCATCCAGCGTGTCGCGCAGGCATCCTTCTAGGGTGCTGTAATCAATCCAAGAATCCGACTTCGTCACACCGATGCGTTCGGCAAACAAACGCATGGCGTCAGGGGTGTAGCCACGGCGGCGCAGGCCCACGATGGTTGGCATACGCGGGTCATCCCAGCCGGCCACGTGTTTCTCGTTGACGAGTTGCGCCAGTTTGCGCTTGCTTGTGACGACATACGTGAGATTCAGCCGCGCAAATTCGTACTGCTTAGGCGCAGGCGTGTTGATGAGACCGCCCGCTTCGAGGCGCGCGAGCAACCAGTCGTAGAAAGGTCGCTGGTCCTCAAATTCGAGCGTACAAATGCTGTGTGTGATGTTCTCCAGCGCATCCTCGATGGGATGGGCAAAGGTATACATCGGGTAGATGCACCAACGGTCTCCGGTGTGGTGATGCGTGGCGTGGCGTATGCGATAGATCGCTGGATCGCGCAGGTTGATGTTGGGGCTGGCCATATCGATCTTGGCACGTAACACCGCGGCACCATCTGGTAATTCACCCGCTCGCATGGCTCTGAAGCGCGCGAGGTTCTCGTCGATCGTGCGGCCACGAAATGGGCTGTCTTTGCCAGGCGTGCTGAAGTCGCCGCGGTTGATGCGCATGTCTTCGGGAGACTGCTCGTCCACATAGGCTAAATCGTTTGACACGAGGTATTCCGCGCAGCGGTACATGAAGTCGAAGTAATCGCTCGCTTGATACCGGTGCGTGGTGCCGTTTGCTTCCCAATCAAAACCCAGCCATTGCACCGCGTCGATGATGGCATCGACATAACGCTGATCCTCTTTCTCGGGGTTGGTATCGTCAAATCGCAGGTGGCAAACGCCGCCGTAGTCTTTGGCCAACCCAAAATTCAAGCAAATGCTTTTTGCGTGCCCCACATGTAAATAGCCATTGGGTTCAGGCGGGAAGCGGGTACGGATCTTGGCCGGATCAAGGTCACCTTGTTGGTGGGTTTTGTGGTCAGCCGGTGCACCACTCCAACGGCGGTGCGCGTAGGTGCCCTTGCTCAGATCGGCTTCGATAATTTGCCGCAAAAAATTGCTGGGCTTGCTGGTTTCGGCGTCAGTTTTGTCGGCTTGGGTCACGAGCGTCAATCGGTTTGGGTCATTGGAGAGTCCCCCGCCTCAGCGAGGGCGCAGCCTGCATTGTATGAAAGGCGGCTTCACTTTTCGGGGGGGTCTTTTTGTTTCGTAAAATGAGGCGGTGCGCGGGTCGTTCTCAAGACCCCGATTTTGCCTCGCGGGGCCGAAAGTCATTTGTGGACATCACCCTTTATTTGCAAGCCGTGGTCATGGGCCTCGTCGAGGGCCTGACGGAATTTTTGCCGATCTCATCCACGGGGCACCTGATCGTTACAGGCTCGCTAATCGGCTTCCATGATGAAAAGGCAAAGGTCTTTGACATCGCCATACAGACCGGTGCGATTTTTGCTGTGATCTTGGTTTACTGGCAGCGCATCGCAGAAACCTTGCGCGGCATGACCAGCGAGGTCCGCGCGCAGCGATTCACGCGTAACGTGCTGATTGCTTTTTTTCCGGCCGTGATTTTGGGCTTGGCTTTCGGTAAGGCCATTAAAGCGCACCTGTTCAATGCGAATGTGGTGGCGATCGCTCTCATCGTCGGCGGCGCAATCATTTGGTGGGCAGAGCGCCGCCAGAAAACCACGGTACGCATTGAAACAGTGGATGAAATGTCACCCGCTGATGCGTTGAAAGTTGGCCTCATTCAATGCCTGGCCATGATCCCCGGCACCAGCCGCAGCGGTGCCACCATCATCGGGGGCATGCTGTTGGGGTTGAGCCGTCGCGCAGCAACCGACTTCTCGTTCTACCTCGCGATTCCCACACTCATTGGCGCGGGGGTCTACAGCCTTTACAAGGAGCGCGAGCTGCTCGCGCTGTCCGACGTCCCGCACTTTGCGGTTGGCACCGTCGTGGCGTTCTTTAGCGCTTTATGGTGTATTCGCTGGTTGCTACGCTACATATCAAGCCACAGCTTTATGCCGTTTGCTTGGTACCGCGTTGCTTTTGGCTTTTTTATTCTCTTGAGCTCCACCACCGGGCTGATCGACTGGGCTGCGTAGTGAGCGATGACACCAATGAACCGGGCCTAAGGGGGCATTTGTCGGCGATCTTAAGCGGCGTCGCGCTGTTGGTGGTCGGCGTGAGTTTGCTTTTTTCGGTCATCGGTCTGCGCGCTGGCATGGCGGATTTTTCAACCGTCGTTACGGGTTTGATTTCATCGGCCTATTTCGCGGGCTATGTACTGGGTGTTTTCCTTTGCCCTATCTTGGTCTCGCGCGTTGGCCATGTTCGCGCCTTTGCAGCGATGGCCAGTTTGGCATCCACCATGCCAATCCTGCACGCGCTATGGATCAATCCCTGGTTTTGGGGCTTCTTGCGCCTGATCGCCGGCACCTGTTTGGTCGGCCTCTACATCGTGATCGAGAGCTGGTTGAATACGCTGGCGCCCAAGCACAAACGCGGACAAATATTTTCGATGTATCTGGTGGTCACCTTCCTAGCCCTCGCCGTGGGCCAGTGGCTCATTTTGGTGGGCGATGCGATGGGGTTTATCCCTTTCGCGATGGTCTCTGTTTTGCTGTCATTTGCGTTGCTGCCCATCACGATGGCGCGTGTCCAGCAACCCGATACGGTTGAGGCGCCGCGTCTGAGCCTGTCGAAGTTATGGCAGACGTCACCACTGGGTGTCGCGGGCGCCGTTGTGTCCGGGCTGATCAGCGGCGCTTTTTTCGGCCTGGGCGCTGTATTCGCCGATCGCATTGGTTTCGACGCCACTTGGGTGGCCGCATTCATGGCCTGTACGATTTTGGGCGGTGCTGTTTTTCAATGGCCAGTCGGTCGTTTGTCTGATCGGCTCGATCGGCGCCTGGTCTTGTTGGGCTGCTGCTTGGTGAGCACCGCTTTGGCCCTGATCGGCTATGTGTTGGTGTGGGTGTTTCCCACCTGGTTGGTGGGTTTGGGTGCTTTGCTGGGCGGCATGTTGTTCACGATTTATGGGCTCAGTATTGCGCACGCCAATGACCAAATTCATGTGAGCCGAACCCTTGAGGTCACCGGTGGTTTGTTGCTGGTCCATGGGATGGGCGCAGCGGTGGGTCCGACGATTGCCGGGGTGGTGATGGACGTGTTGGGGCCGGGCTCGCTGATGCTCTATTTCGCCATCGTTTGCGGCGGTCTGGCCGCCTATACGGTTCACCGGATGCGCGTCGCACCGCCTGTACCCCCAGAGGAAAAGGTGGATTTCGTCCCCATGGGTAGTGGCACTCAGACCACGGTTCAATTGGATCCTCGCACGCCTGATCCGTCAGATCCCGCCGACGCAGCCGCTTTCGAGCGGCCGGTTGAACCCGAGCCAGTGGTGTCTTAAACGTGGGTGTTTGGCGCCATGTCGTTGAGCGCGTTGAGCACCAGCTGCGCCGTCTCTTTTGGTTTTTCGAAAACGAACAAGTGATCGCCATCAATGGTTTGCCAGCGCGGCGGCTGTTGGCTGCCAACCACGCGCTGCGCGAAATGCGCGCCGACTTGCCGCATCTCAGCTGAGTGTGTCCCCGCCACAAATGACACCGGGCAACTCAGTGGGTGTTTGCGTAAAAGGCGGTCGACGTTGTGCGGCAGGGTGTTGTAGATTTGCGTTTCTACCGTGCGGTCAAAACGAAGAACACACTGCGTCTGCCCATTCGCGTCGGTGACCATCTCCGTGCCATGGTTCACGTAGTCAGCAAGGCAGGCAGGATCCCACTTTGAAAACAGTCGCTTTTTAGACCACTGCGCCAAGACCTCTTCTTGGGAGGTCCAATGCGTGCGGCGTTGCCGGCTGATACGTCCTGGCGAGACTGCGCCGATCAGGCGGGTATGCTTGCTCGCGGCCAAGACTTTTGCTCGCCAACCGGTCAACAGTGGTGAGTCCAGCAAGACGACGCCGGCGATTTTGAAACCACCCAAAATCGGATGTCGAGCGGCACACATCACGCTTAGGACCCCGCCCAGCGAGTGGCCAACTAACCAAGCGGGCGTCTGCGCTTTGGCCATCTCATGACCAGCGAATTCAGCGAGCTCCTGCACCAAGTGCGGCCAGTTGCTCGTGACGGGGTGCGCTGGGTTGTGTCCAAAGCGGTCGATCGCTCTAACGCGATACCCACGGGCTCTAAGAGGCTTGAACAGTTGGCTATAGGAGCCACCAGGAAAGCTGTTGCCATGAGAAAAGATGATCAAGGGAACGGCAGGGAGAGGAGCGCTCATAGGTTGGGTGACGAGCGGTTAGGTGCCGCTGTTGCGTGCTTGTAATTGCTTCAGTTGGTAAATGAGATCAAGGGCTTCGCGGGGCGATAAGGCGTCCGCATCGACTCGCCGCAAGGCCTCATCAATCGGGTGAGGCTCTGGGTCGGGCGCGGTTTGTGGTACTGCGAACAGGTCAACCTGGTCAGCCAGATCGGCTTCCTTGCTCTCGAGCGCGTGGAGGGTTTGCTTGGCCTGCTGGATCACCGTGCTCGGGACGCCAGCGAGTCGCGCCACTTGGACGCCAAAACTCCGACTGGCGGGCCCCGATTCGATTTGATGCAAAAACGCGATGCCAGCTTTGGCAGACTCCACTGCAGAGACGTGAACGTTTTGCGCCGCATGGTGGTTGGCAGGGAACTGTGTCAACTCAAAATAGTGGGTCGCGAAAAGAGTCAGCGCTTTGCGCTTGTCGTGCAGGTTAGTGGCAATGGCGGCAGCGAGGGCCAGGCCATCGTATGTCGATGTGCCGCGGCCAATCTCATCCATCAATACGAGTGATTGCTCGGTGGCTGCATGCAGGATTTGCGCGGCTTCCGTCATCTCTAGCATGAAGGTTGACTGTGCATTCGCCAAATCGTCCGCAGCACCGATCCGGGTGTGAATCGCATCAATGGGACCCAGTCGGCAGGCACTTGCGGGAACATAGCTGCCCATGCTGGCCAATAAGACGATGACGGCGACCTGGCGCATGTAGGTTGACTTGCCCCCCATGTTAGGCCCCGTGATGATCTGCATCCGCTGCTTGGCGTGCAGGTGTGTGTCGTTGGGAATGAAGGTCGCGGAGCGCCCCGCAACAGCCGCTGCGGTGGCGCCTTGCAAACGTGCCTCAACCACGGGGTGCCGACCGCCAGAAATCAGAATCCCGGGCTCCTGAGCGAAAGTCGGTGCAACCCAATTGAGTGTGCTGGCTCGCTCTGCGAGGGTTGCCAGTGCATCCACAACAGCAAAGGCACGCGACATCTGCTTGAGTGGGACGAGCCATTCGCAAAGGCGCGTTAGCAGGTCGTCATAAAGCCACTTCTCCCTGGCCAGTGCGCGATCCTGCGCACTGAGCGCCTTGTCCTCAAAGGCCTTTAGTTCTGCGGTCGTGAAGCGTTCGGCGTTTTTGAGCGTTTGTCGCCGCCGATAGTCCTCAGGTACGCGTGCCAATTGTCCCTGACTGACCTCAATGAAGAATCCATGGACGCGGTTGAACTGTACCTTCAGGTTGTTGATGCCGGTGCGCGCCCGCTCTCGCGCTTCGAGGGCCAATAAAAAATCGTCGCAGTTGGTCGCAATGTGGCGGAGCTCGTCGAGTTCGGCATCCCACCCGTCGGCGATCACACCACCGTCTCGCACCATGGCGTTCGGTTCGGGGTGAATACTGGCGCGGAGGAGGGTTGAGACGTCGGGGGCGATTTGGAGGTCGCGCGTGAGTGTCGTGAGTAACGGTGTGTTGCGTGGGCTTTCGTGCAGCGCTTTTGACAGTGCCTCTGCTTTTTCCAGGGTTCGCGCCAGCGACACCAACTCGCGCGGTTTGACCTGCTGCAGCGCGATACGGGCGGTAATGCGTTGCGCGTCGGCAGCGCCTTTCATGGTCGATCGCAGGTTCTGAAAGTAAGCGCTTGTACCGGGTGATTGCAGCACTGCAATGCTGTCAATTCGCGCCTGCGCGTCAGAGCGATCTCTTTTGGGAGTGAGTAGCCACTCTCGCAATTGCCGGCTGCCCATGCTGGTTAGGCAGGTGTCGAGCAGGCTGAAAATCGTCGGTTCTGTGTCCCCACGCAAGGTCTGGGTGAGTTCGAGGTTGCGGCGCGTTGTGGCCGGTAGTGCGATGAGTTCGTCGTCGTTTGCAACCTGTAATTCGCGAACATGGACCAACTCACGCCCTTGCGTTTGGCGCGCGTATTCCAGTAACGCGCCTGCCGCGGCATGGGCCGAGGTGAGCGTTTCGGCGTGCCACGCTTGCAGACTGATGCTCTGCAGCTGGGCTTGTAGTTTGCGCGCGCCCAGACCCGCATCAAAGTGAGCCGCTGGGCGAAGCGTCAAGGCGACCCGTCCACCGTTACCACCTGCGCTGGATACGCAGTCGTTGAGTTGATTCTCTAGTGCCGGTGTGATGTCTGGGCTGTGCAGCAGCTCCTGCGGTGCCACTCGGCTGACCCACTGCCCAATCTCGTCTGGCGTGCATTCGGCCAGAACAATGATGCCCTGCGTCATGGCCAACCAGGCCAAACCGATTTTGTTCCGAGGGCCTTGGTGCACCACCATCACGCGGGCTTCCGCTTTGTCGCCCAACAACTCGGCCTCAGTGAGCGTCCCGGGCGTCACGATGCGCACAACGCCTCGTTGGACAGGGCCTTTGCCCGTTACCTCACCCAGTTGCTCACAGATGGCGACAGACTCTCCTAACTTCACCAATTTGGCGAGGTAGCTGTCGACAGCATGAAACGGGACACCCGCCATTGGAATGGGTTTGCCGGCCGACTGCCCACGCGCCGTCAGCGTCACGCCCATGAGATCGGCGGCACGCTCCGCGTCCTCATAGAAGAGCTCATAGAAATCGCCCATGCGGTAAAACACAAGCGTGTTGGGATACGCCGCCTTGATGCTGAGGTATTGGGCCATCATGGGCGTATGACCGGCAGCGACGAGATCGTCGTGAAGGGGCGAGGGCGTGGGTTTCAAGGGTCGCTTCTGAATCATGCGTTGGCAGGAGAATCGCTATTATCGGACACTTGCGGGTTGGCGATTGATGCTTCGCAGGATCCCTGTCAGGAGAAAAACCATGTTAGCTTTGCATTCTTTTTTTCGCAGCGGGACGTCTCACCGTGTGCGTATTGCGCTCAATTTAAAGGGCTTGACGGTCGAGAACCACCCGGTCGATTTGCGCACCGAGGAGCACTTGGCTGACGCCTTTCGTGCCATTAATCCCCAGGCACTGGTGCCCGTTTTGAGTACAGGTTCCCACCATCTGATCCAATCGCCAGCGATTTTGGAGTGGCTGGATGAAACCTATCCTGATCCGCCGTTGTTACCCGCCGATGCCATCGAGCGGGCCCATGTCAGGGCCATGGCGGCGATGGTGGGCTGTGACGTGCACCCCATCAACAACCGCCGTGTTTTGATGTATCTCCGCAGTCAGTTCGGAACCGATGAGGCGGGGGTCAATGCCTGGTGCGGCACCTGGATTAGCGCCGCTTTTGATGCCATGGAACAGATGCTTGCAGCCGACAAACACCGGGGTGACTTTTGCTTTGGTGGGGCACCGTCGATGGCTGATGTGTACCTGATTCCGCAGGTTGAGAGCGCGCGGCGCTTTCAGGTGGATTTATCCGCTTGGCCGCACATCATGTCAATTGACGCGGCGTGTCAAGCGATCCCTGCTTTTGCGAAAGCGGCCCCCAGCGCTCAGCCGGAGGCCGGGTAAAAGCGGGCTTATTCGCCGAGGCCCGCGTTCTTGACTTTTGTCACGGCAGCACGGGCTTCTGCCTTCGCCTCGGCACCTGCAAACTTGGAGTACTTCCCCAACACGTTCACGAGCTGGCCGTAGACGCGCGGGTTACCCGCCAGGCATTCGCCTTGGTCCATGAAGTCGGCTTCGCCCGTAAAGTTGCCGATCAAACCACCGGCTTCAGTGACCAGCAAAGAGCCAGCCGCGACGTCCCAAGGCAACAGGCCTTTTTCAAAGAAGCCATCACAGAAGCCAGCGGCAACGTAGGCCAAGTCGAGTGCGGCGGCGCCGGGCCGGCGAACGCCTGCGCAACGCGACGTCACGTCACCCAACATGGCGAGATAAGGCATCAGTTCATCGCCAGGGCGGTAGGGGAAGCCCGTTGAAATCAACGAATCACGCAAGAGCGTGCGTTTACTGACGCGGATGCGGCGTTCATTCATGAATGCGCCGCGGCCCTTGGTCGCGTAAAACAAATCATTGCGTGTCGGGTCATACACAACGGCTTGTTCAACCTTCCCACGCACGGCAAGGGCAATGCTCACGCAGTAGGTGGGGAAGCCGTGAATGAAGTTGGTTGTGCCATCCAATGGATCAATGATCCAAACGAAATCCTTGTCACGGCCACGGCCGCTTTGAACCCCTGACTCCTCCGCTTGAATCCCGTGATCGGGGTAGGCGGTCAGCAGCGTTTCGATGATGGCTTCTTCGGCAGCTTGGTCAATTTCTGTGACGAAGTCATTGGTCTGTTTTGCCGAGACACGAATTGATTCGACGTCCAGCGCTGCGCGGTTGATGATCGAGCCGGCTGAGCGTGCCGCTTTGATGGCCACGTTCAACATGGGGTGGATATTGGATGACATAACGGTGTGTATGAGCTTTGAGGGAGCGTGCGATGACGCAGAGCCGTCATTTTAGGCGATCCCCCCGCGGGCAGTGGCATACTTCGGTGGAATTGTTGCTTTTTGATCGTCCCAACATGAACACCCGATTCGTCCTCATCCAAACCAGTCACGCCGGCAATGTCGGTGCGGCGGCGCGCGCGATGAAGGTGATGGGTTTTGATGACTTGGTTCTGGTCGAGCCCCGATGGGCCAATGTTCTGCGCCGCGAGGAGACCATTCAGCGGGCCAGCGGTGCGAATGATGTGCTTGAAAAGGCGCGCATTGTCGCCACACTCGACGAGGCCCTAGAAGGCATCGACCATGTGTGCGCGACTGCAATGACACCACGCGATTTCGGGCCACCCACTCGCGCACCCCGTCTGCACTTCGCCGAGTTGAGGCAGGATCCACCCCGTAGCGGTGTCGCTTTTCTTTTTGGCAGTGAGCGCTTTGGGATGCGCAATGAAGATGTTTACAAATCCCATGTGTGCCTGAGCATCCCAACCAATCCTCACTTTGGCTCACTTAATTTGGCCGCAGCCGTGCAATTGGTTGCATACGATTGGCGCATGGCTCTGGATGTCGCTGGTGATTGGTCTGTTGATGCGCCGTCACCACAAGGACATCGCGCGGCTGATGCGAAGGCGATGCAGGGCATGCTGGGTCACCTGCAAGAGGCGTTGGTTGCGATTGACTTCTTGGACCCAGAGGCGCCCAAAAAATTGATGCCTCGCTTAAACCACCTGTTCAATCGGGCGCAACCAACGGAAGAGGACATCCATATTTTGCGCGGCGTTGCGAAAGCCATGCTCAGAGTGGCGTCAAAAACAACCGTTGCCGGCAACCCTTCGGCATTGGACTGACAATCGACGCTTGGTTTTTTCCTCATGACTGCCGTTTTATGTTTGCCCGTTTGAACCACGATATTGATTGCATCTTGACGCGTGACCCAGCAGCGAAGAGCCGCTGGGAGGTGCTGACTTGCTACCCCGGTCTGCATGCGCTGGTGATGCACCGCTTGGCCCATGCGGCTTGGACGCGCCAGTGGTATTGGTTCGGTCGTTTCATCTCCAACATCTCACGCTTCCTAACCGGCATTGAAATCCACCCGGGCGCGCAAATCGCCGCAGGTGTTTTCATTGACCACGGCATGGGTGTCGTCATTGGTGAAACGGCGATCATCGGCGAAGGCTGCACCATCTATCAGGGCGTGACTTTGGGTGGGACATCACTCCATAAGGGTGCGAAACGGCATCCCACGCTGGGTCGTAACGTTGTTGTGGGCGCGGGGGCGCAGGTGCTGGGCGGCTACGAAGTGGGCGACAACGCAAAGATCGGCTCGAATGCCGTTGTGACGAAGCCTGTGCCAGCGGGCGCGACTGCTGTGGGAAACCCAGCCCGCATCATCGAACAGGCGGCGGATGCGCAGCGCGAGGCAGCGGCATCGCGTATGGGTTTTTCCGCTTATGGCGTGACACAAAATGACGACCCGCTCAGCCTCGCGATGCGCGGGTTGATTGACAATGCGGCCACTCAGGAGCATCAAATCGCGCTGCTGTGGCAGGCACTTGAACGGCTCAATGCAGCCGCCGCCAATGGGGGCACCGCGTTACCGCCCGACGCGGCAAAGACGGCGCACTTCGAGGCTGAGAAGCTCAATAAGTTGATCGACGAGTAACGCCGATCGATCAGGGGAACAGCGCGTTCAGGAGGGCGTTTGCCCGCGGCGCCGCAACGGTCGTGAGGAATGTTGGGAAGTCGGTGTTGGCCTCATCATCGGCGCGGTCTGAAATCGTTCGCGCAATGGCAAAACGGACCCCGTGTTCAAAACAGACTTGCCCAACCGCTGCGCCCTCCATCTCAACCGCCAGTGCGGTGGGCCAATCGCGTTGCAGACGCTGTTGCGCCTCAGCGCTATTGATGAACTGATCGCCGCTGAGAACGAGTCCCTGATGCACCGATGCAGCCGTGCCCGTTGTGCACCGCAACGCGGCGTCTTTGAGGCGTTCAGACCACGTCACATCAGTCGGTATCTCCTTGATGCCCAACAGGGGTATTTCATTTTTGGGAAAGATGGGCGAGGCGTTCATATCGTGCTGTGCCACCGCCGACGCGATGACGATATCGCCCACCCTGACCATCTGTTCGCGATCGATGCCACCGGCGAGGCCGACGAACAGGACCGTTTCGCAGCCGAATTGCTGAATCAGCGTCGTTGCCGTCGAGGCCGCTGCGACCTTACCGACACGGGCAACGCACACGACGACAGGCGTTGCCGACGTCCCATCCCCCAAAACACCTTGTGTGTAGTGCCGACGCGCTCGTTTTGTGGTGGTTGGTTGTTGAATTCTGGCAATGACGTCGCCCACCTCCTGAGGCAGGGCCGCCATGATGCCAATGGGCGCTGTCATGCGGGGCGAATGGCACTTTTCGGCCGAAAGGCCTTGCACACCGCCTCTCGCGTCTCGAGATAGGGGCCGCCGATCAAATCGATGCAGTAGGGCACCGCTGCGAAGATACCGTTCACCAGGAGGGTACCGTCAGCGTTACGTGCGCCTTCAAGCGTCTCACGAATGCTTTTGGGTTGCCCAGGCAAGTTGATGATGAGTGTCTTACCCCGAATCACAGCGACTTGACGGGACAAAATGGCGGTCGGTACAAAGTTCAAGCTGATCTGGCGCATCTGCTCACCAAAGCCGGGCATCTCTTTATCTGCAATGGCCAGCGTTGCCTCTGGCGTGACATCCCGCAGCGCCGGGCCAGTGCCCCCCGTGGTCAGCACCAATGAACACCCTGCGTGCACGCACGCCAGCAGGGTCTGGCTGATCAGTGGCCGCTCATCGGGAATGAGGTGCGACGCGAAGGTGATGTCGTTTTCAAGTGCGCTGGTCAGCCATTCCTTAAGGGCAGGGAGGCCTTTGTCTTCGTAGGTACCGCTGCTGGCGCGGTCACTGATTGACACAATTCCGATCTTTACAGGGTCTTTCATTCGTCGTCTTCTCCATCGTCCGTATCGTCCGCGTCGGCAGCGGGTGCACGCAATGCCTCACGCAACATTTGAAACAGTTCTTTGTATGCCTTGCCTGCTTTCGGTAAGCGGACCCGCTCACCGTCGGCAGGTTCTGGGGCTGGCGTCGGCTGGGTTGACAGGGCTTTCTCGGCGTCCTTGCGTGCCTGGCGCACGAGGCTGCGCAGTGCTTGGATATCGGTCTCCGGGTGGCTCGCCATCCAGTGAGTGAGTGCGGCATCGTCAGCCATCAGTTGATCGCGCCACTGTTCAGCCGCGCGCACCTCGGCAGCCTCTTGCGGGCTGCCTTGATGCTGCGCCTGCAGTGCCGCTTCGCACGCCATCACGGTGGCCTCATCCAGTTGGCGCATCATTTTGCCAACGTGTTGAAGTTGGCGGCGTTTGGCACCAAAGTCAGTCAGTTTTTTTGCCTCAGCCAGCGACTGCATCAGCCGCTCGGGTAGGTCTAAGCCTTTTAATAATTTTGGCCGCAGGTCCATCAGCGCCTCGCCGACAGCTTGTCGGTGATCGCTGTCTTTTTTCATGTCTGTGCGAGATTTGTCTGAGGTGCCTTTCAGCTCGGCTTTGAGCTCTCGGTCCAGATCACTGCCCAACGTTACGAAATGTCCGTTAACGAAGTAGCCTTTTTTAGGTTTTCTAGCCATGTGGGAATCTCAGTGGTGGCGCCTGTAAATGGCGCATGGCTTGTATCATAGCCGCCAGCACACTCAAACTGATGAACCACATGCCCAAGAAATCTGCCCCGAACGCATCACCTGCCGCTTTCCAATTCAGCCAGGATCAATTCAAGGCCCTGGTCGCCGAGACCCTCGACCAAGCCAAGCGGCTCGGGGCCGGCGAGGCGGTGGCCGAGGTTTCTGAGGCCTATGGTTTGAGTGTCTCTGTGCGCAACCGTGAGTTGGAAAACGTGGAGCGCAACCGTGACAAATCCCTGGGTGTGACCGTCTATCTGGGGCACCACCGTGGCCACGCATCGACGTCGGATTTCTCGGGTAAGGCGATCAAAGACACCGTCCAAGCGGCCTACGATATCGCGCGATTCACAGCAGAGGACCCGTTGGCTGGGCTGCCCGATGCGCAGGACATCGTGACCGAGGTGAAAGACTTGGATCTGTTCCATCCGTGGGCGATTGATGCCGCAGAGGCCGCAACGTTGGCGTTGTCGTGTGAAGCGGCAGCGTTGAAAACCAGCAAGCAAATCACCAACAGCGAGGGCGCCTCGGTTTCAGCGCAGCACGCCCATTTTTATGCGGGTCACATGCGGGGTGGAGAAACCGGACGGCCTGGCATCTTCCAGGGCGGCTATGCCAGCACACGCCACAGCATGGGCGTATCGGTGATTGCTGGCAAAGGTGATGCGATGCAGCGCGACGCGTGGTACACATCAATGCGCGATGCGAACGCATTAGCCCCAGCCGCAGCCATCGGCCGCTATGCTGCGCAGCGCACGCTGTCACGTGTGGGTGCCCGGAAAATCAAAACCACGCAGTGCCCCGTTCTGTTCGAGGCACCGCTGGCGGCAGGCCTTTTGGGCAGCTTCGTTCATGCCATTAGCGGCGGGGCGCTTTACCGCAAGACGACGTTTTTGTTAGACAGCTTGGGGCAAACGATTTTTCCCAAACACGTCGATATTTTCGAGGACCCCTTCATCCCCAAAGGAAAGGGCAGTTCACCATTTGACGATGAGGGCGTGACTGTCAGGGCACGCCATGTCGTGAAGGGTGGTGTTGTGCAGGGCTACTTCTTGGGTAGTTACTCCGCTCGAAAATTGGGGATGCGAACAACGGGACACGCTGGTGGCTCTCACAACTTGATCATGAGCAGTCGCCGTACCCAAGAAGGCGATCATTTGGAAGAAATGCTCAAGAAACTGGGTCGGGGCCTGTTTGTGACCGATTTGATGGGGCACGGCGTGAATGGTGTGACGGGCGACTACTCGCGTGGCGCGTCTGGGTTTTGGGTCGAAAACGGCGAAATCCAATTCCCTGTCCAGGAAATCACCATTGCAGGCAATCTTCGAGACATGTTCAAGGGTATTCAGGCCATCGGCTCGGATGCCTACAATCACGGGGCCAAGACGGTGGGCTCCGTCTTAATCAACCGCATGAAAATTGCAGGCGCCTGAACCGGCGCACCATCACACCAAGCGTGAGGAGTTCTGAATGATCTTAGAGTTAGCTGATATCCGCATCCAAACAGGCAAAAACGCCGAATTTGAGGTGGCCATTGCGCACGGCGTGAAAACCATCATTGCGCAGGCGCAGGGCTTCCAGGGTTGGAAGGTCAATCGCTGCATCGAAAGCCCTGACCGCTATGTCCTGCAGATTTTCTGGGAGACCCTAGAGGATCATACGGAGCGTTTTCGTAACGGTCCGCTGTTTCCCCAGTGGCGCGGGATCGTGGGGCCCTTCTTCGCGGTGCCGCCCCACGTCGAGCATTTTGAGTTGGTCGAGAAATCTGCCTAAGGGCGCCTTACGGGTTCAAGGCGGCTTTAACTGCCGCTGAGACCTGTCCCATGTCAGCCTTGCCAGCCAACTGCTGTTTCACGGCGCCCATCACTTTGCCCATGTCACCCGGGCCGGTCGCGCCAACCGCGGTGACGATTTGTTGAACGGCCAAGGTCACCTCTTCCGCGCTCATGCGCTGAGGTAGGTAGCCTTGGAGCACCGTGATTTCAGCAGCCTCTTTATCGGCCAAGTCCTGGCGCGCCGCTTTCTCGTATGCGGCGATCGAGTCCTTGCGCTGCTTGATCAGTTTGTCAACGAGGCCCACCACGATGACGTCGTCAACCGTGATTTGCTCGTCGACTTCTTTTTGTTTGATCGCCGCCAAGAGCATGCGAATCGTGCCTAAGCGTTCCGCATCTTTTGCGCGCATCGCGGTTTTCATGTCTTCAGTGATTTGTTCTTTTAAGGTCATGGTGAATCCTTTTGTATGGTTCGGGACAGAGCGGATCGCATAAAAAAAGCCCGTTGAAGCGTCCTTCAGCGGGCTTTTCTGGTGCAACCCACGAGTGGGTCGCATTGAAGTGCTTAGTACAGCTTCTTGGGCAACTGCATTGAGCGAATACGCTTGTAGTTGCGCTTGACAGCAGCCGCTTTCTTGCGCTTGCGCTCAGCGGTGGGCTTTTCAAAAAACTCGCGTGCGCGCAGTTCGGTGAGCAGGCCTAACTTCTCAACTGTGCGCTTGAAGCGGCGAAGCGCAACTTCGTATGGCTCGTTGTCTTTAACTCGAATGGTCGTCATGACGTTCAATATTCCAATGGTTATGCGCTGGCGGATCAGGCTTATCAACGCGGGTTTGCTAGCAAAGCCGACAATTATAAACTGGTTTTATTTCTCAGACAATTGGCGTTGTGCGGGGCCGACGTGAGGCGCTAAGTTGTTGATTTATTTGCCCGCGTTGGCGGCAAGTGCTTTGGCGCAAGCGACGCCGCTGGACCAAGCCCACTGAAAGTTGTAGCCGCCCAGCCAGCCCGTGACGTCAGTGACTTCGCCGATGAAGTACAGGCCTTGCTGTGACTTTGCCGCCATGGTGTGTGGGTTGAGGTGGCGCGTGTCGACACCCCCCGCAGTGACCTCGGCCTTGACGTAGCCCTCGGTGCCGCTCGGGGTTAGACGCCACATTTGCAACTGTTCGCCCAAGCGCCGCAGCAACTTATCGGCGATCTCGCTTAGGGGTCTGTCGCGCTGCTTGCCAATTTCGGGATCGTTGTCCAACCATTGGTGTGCCAGACGCTGGGGAAGCATGTTGGTGAGTTCGTTCACCAAGAGTTTCTTGGAGCGTCCCTTTAACTCGACCATGGCTTCTGACAATTTCGTGCCGGGGCTCAGGTTGATGCGCAGCGCGCTACCCGGCTGCCAATAGCTAGAGATTTGCAAAATCGCTGGCCCGCTGAGTCCCCGATGGGTGAATAAAAGGTCCTCATCAAAGCTTGTTTTGCCGTCTGCCGTCTGAATCGTGACGGGAAGCGCAAGGCCAGAGAGTTGTGAAAACGCTTGCCAGGCCAGACCATCAAAAGTCAGGGGCACCAGCGCGGGTCGCACAGGTTGAAGCGGAACACCAAATTGTTTCGCGATCTGGTAGCCCCAGTCCGTTGCACCGATTTTGGGTATCGACAGACCACCCGTGGCCACCACCAGCGCTGGCGCGGAAAAAACCCCGGCAGACGTCTCCACGACATAGGCCATTTGCGCCCCATCGGCGGCATACCGAACCGCATCGACGCGGGTACCCTGGCGATGATCGACGCCACCCTTGGCACATTCGGCCAGCAGCATCTCGATGATGGCGCCTGCCGATTGATCGCAAAACAGTTGGCCCTTGTGCTTCTCGGTGTAGCTCAGGCCATGCTGGGTCATGAGCGCGATGAAATCAGCCGGCGTGTAGTCTGCCAGGGCGGATTTACAGAAGCGTGGGTTCTCGCTAATGAAGTGCTGCTGGGGGTTACGAGGATCGAGACCGCGGTTGGTGAAATTGCAACGACCGCCCCCAGAAATTCGAATTTTTTCTGCGATTTTTTCGGCGTGATCAAGCAGGAGGACGCTCAAGCCGAGCTGGCCGGCGACACCAGCGGCCATAAGCCCGGCGGCGCCAGCGCCCACAATGATCGCGTCGTAATGGTGAGGGTGCGTTGGATGCATGCTGCGAGTGTATTCGCTGCAGCCAACGGCCAATGCCCGGTTAAGCGTAGGCCCGTACCGGCGCCGTGTCGGTGACTGCTGTGGACTGGGTGGCAAGCAGGCCTTGCACCACATCGCCGATCACCATGATGGCAGGGCTTGCAATCTGGTGTTGCGTCATGGTCCGTCGCAGCGTTGCCAATGTGCCGACCGCGTGCCGCTGGTTGGGTAGCGTGGCATTTTGAACCAAGGCGATGGGGGTTTGTGGTGGCAGGCCAACGGCGAGGCCGCGCTCGATGTCCCCGACTGTTCGAACCCCCATGTACACGACCAATGTCAGCTTTGCCTGGGCGGCTGTCTTGCCGAGGCTGACCCAATCGAGACTGTCGGCCCCGGGCTTGCCGTGTCCGGTGACAAAAACCACGCCGTGGGCGTGATCGCGATGAGTCAGGGGGGTGTTCAGGCTGGAGAGTCCCGCCAAACCTGCCGTGATGCCGTTGACCACTTGGCAGTCGATACCAGCCGCTGTTAACGCCTCAACCTCCTCACCGCCACGTCCAAAAATAAAGGGATCCCCGCCTTTGAGTCGGACCACTTGCGCGCCGTCTCTGGCGGCGGCGATCATGGCCTTGATGATGAAGGCCTGAGGCGTCGATGCGCAGCCACCGCGCTTGCCGACGTGGATCACGCGGGCCTGCGGGCTTGCGTGTTCGAGTACGGCGGTGTTAACCAAGTCGTCGACGTATATGACGTCGGCTTGTGCGATGGCTTTGACCGCTTTTAGCGTCAGGCAGTCTGGGTCACCGGGGCCAGCGCCGACGAGGGTGACAGGGGCAAAGGTGTTGGCGGCGGGGGTGGACATGTCAATGAGTGAGTTTTGTGTTGAATCAACGGGTCATTGAATTGTTCCGTGTGCCTTATGACAACGGGAAATAAGGCCACTTTTTCTGCATCGCCTAAACTACCCGTCTGTTTAAACGCGGTTTATGGTGGCAGTTGGCATGCGAATATTGGGAATCGAATCCTCCTGCGACGAGACGGGCGTTGCCGTGATTGATGCCGACGCACACGGCACCCCACGGCTGCTGGGCGCCAGCCTCCACAGCCAGATCGCCATGCACCAAGCCTACGGTGGTGTCGTGCCCGAACTGGCCAGCCGTGACCATATTCGGCGTGTTCTGCCGCTCACAGAAGCTGCGTTGGCGGAGGCGCAGTGTGGTCTTGAGTCGATCGATTTGATTGCTTACACCAGAGGCCCCGGGTTGGCTGGGGCGCTGCTGGTAGGGGCCGGTGTCGCGGTGTCCATGGCGGCCGGCTTGGGTCGCCCGACGATGGGGGTTCATCACCTCGAGGGGCATTTGTTATCGCCGTTCCTCAGCGTAGATCCGCCCGAGTTCCCGTTCGTGGCTCTGTTGGTTTCGGGTGGGCATACGCAGCTGATGCAGGTTGATGCGGTTGGGTCTTACACGTTGTTGGGTGAGACCATCGATGACGCGGCAGGCGAGGCCTTTGACAAATCGGCCAAGGTTTTGGGATTGGGCTACCCCGGTGGACCGGCCCTGGCCGCCCTGGCGGAGCGGGGTGACCCAAAAGCGTTCAAATTACCGCGCCCCCTGCTGCACAGCGGCAACCTGGATTTTTCTTTTGCCGGGCTGAAGACGGCAGTCATGGTTCAGTTCAATAAATTGGGCCCCTCGCCAACCGAACAATCCCGCGCCGATTTGGCTGCGAGTACGCAAGCCGCCATCGTCGACGTGTTGGTCAAAAAGTCGCTGACGGCTCTAGAGAGCCGCGGCGCCAACCGTTTGGTTGTGGCCGGCGGCGTCGGTGCCAACCGGGCATTGCGCATGGCACTCGATGCGGCGTGTAAGGCGCGCGCAATTCGGGTGCATTACCCTGAGCTACATCTGTGCACTGATAACGGCGCCATGATCGCAATGGCTGCTGCCCTCCGGTGGCAGGCGGGTCTTTTTGATACCGAGCGCCCGCCTCAATACGGCTTTCAAGTTCGACCCCGATGGCCGCTCGACGCCATTGACGATGGCGCTTGAGGCCTTTCTTCCCATTCAAATGGAGTTTTGAAATTGTTTTCCCTCACGTTCGTTAAGTCCCTCCTGCGCCCTTTGCTCTGTGGCTTGTTTGCCATCCAGATGGCCCACGCGGCTCCCCTGCAGGGTGAGCCTATTCGCGTGGCCATGATTGAGGGGCTTTCAGGCCCGTTTGCGAACACGGGCGAGGCCGCTTTCCGCAACTTGGCTTGGGGTGCCGAGCGCATCAACGCTGCTGGTGGTGTGCGGTGGGCGACCGGTGCAGATCGTCCCGTCGAGGTGGTGAGATTTGACAGCAAAGGCCGCCCCGAAGAGGCCTTGTCGGCCTTGCGATTGGCGATCGATCAGGGTATCCGAGTGGTGCTGCAAGGAAACTCCTCAGCTGTGGCCGCTGCCTTGATCGATGCCATCAACAAGCACAACCTGCGTGAGCCCAGCCGCCGCGTCGTCTTCTTAAACTACGCGGCTGTTGAGCCTGCATTGACAAACGAGGGCTGTAGTTTTTGGCATTTCCGCTATGACGCGCACGCAGAAATGCGCATGGCCGCTTTGATGCGTCCGATTCAATCGAACCAAAATTTGAAGCGTGTCTACCTCATCGGTCAGGATTACAGTTTCGGGCAAAGTGTGGTGCGTGAGGCGCGTTCGCAATTGGCGGCGAAGCGTCCCGACATCACGGTTGTGGGTGAAGAGTTGCATGCCATTGGCCGTGTGAAGGACTTTCTCCCCTACGTCGCCAAAATCAAAGCCAGCGGCGCGCAGGCGGTCATTACCGGTAACTGGGGTAACGACCTGACGTTGCTGGTCAAGGCGGCGAAAGAGGGCGGGTTTAATGGCACTTTCTACACCTTTTACGGTAACGCCTTGGGTGCGCCCACGGCCATGGGTGAGGCCGGTGTCGGCAACGTCTTGGCTGTTGCGGAGTGGTTCCCGAACCAGGGTGGCGTTGCGTCGGACGCTTTCTACAAGCAATTTTTGACCCGCTTCCCCGACCCTGCTCAAGATTACATGCACATGCGTAAGCAATGGATGATGCAGTCGCTTGGCGCGGCCCTGAACACGGTTGGCGCCCATGCAAAGGGGCCCGATATTGATGCCTATGCGCTGGCGCTTGCGCTTGAGCAATCGAAGGGCGTTATCGGTGGTCATGAGGCGGCCATGCGCGCGGCCGATCACCAATTGCAGCAACCCCTCGCGGTGGCGCAAATGGAGCGGCAGGGCAGCGCAGGTACGCCTTTCGGCGTCGAGGGTAGTGGCTTCGGGTTCAAAGTCGTTCACCGTCTGACGGCAGCGGAAGCCAGCTTACCAACGACGTGTCAAATGCAACGCCCCGGCTCTTAATTGAGTACAAAGGGATTCATTTTCTTACTGGGTGTGGCAATTTAATGCCGTCCGCGCATCGGTTATTGGCTCAGGTGGGCTAGAATACCGGGTTGCGCGGCAATGGTGCCACGCAGAAATCTGTTGGCCTTGGTTATTGGTCGTCGGTTCTTGGTTCTTGGTTCTTGGTTTTATCGCCATCGCCATTGCCATCGCCACTGTCCTTGCCGCTGCCAGCACGTGCCGAGCGGTTAACGAAGGGCAAAAGCCCTGTCAATGACGGCTGGTAACGCAAGTAACAGGAAAAATCATGACCGGAATCGTTAAATCAGACATCGTCAAAGAAAACGCGCGCAGCGCGGGCGATACAGGCAGTCCAGAAGTTCAAGTGGCTTTGTTGACTGCACGCATCAACTATTTGACGCCTCACTTCAAAGAAAACAAAAAAGATCACCACGGTCGTCGTGGCTTGTTGCGCATGGTTAGCCGTCGCCGCAAGCTGCTCGATTACCTCAAGTCTAAGGACGCTGACCGCTACGTGGCGTTGATCGCCAAGTTGGGTCTGCGTAAGTAATGCGAAGCCGCGAGGCAGCATAAAAATTAACGCCTGGTTCAGTCACCTGAACCAGGCGTTTTGCACTTTTACGATCCCCATTTTGGGGGCGTAATTTCGGGCCAATAGGCCCTCATTTCGGCTCAGGCATGACTAAACAGGTCGAAGCTGTGTCATTCCATAACCACTCAAATGCGCGTTGAAGCGCGGCGATTACTGAGTTGTTTTGGGATGGCATCGTGTCCTGCAAGCATGTTTGAGCAACCTATCAGGAGTTCAATCAATGAGCATGTTTAAGAAAACCACCAAAACGTTCCAATGGGGACAAAACACCGTCAAGATGGAAACGGGCGAAATCGCACGTCAGTCATCTGGCGCAGTCATGGTCGACATCGACGGCACCGTTATTTTGGCCACCGTTGTGGCAAAGACCACAGCCAAAGCGGGCCAAGACTTCTTTCCCTTGACGGTTGATTACCTCGAGAAAACATATGCTGCAGGCAAGATCCCTGGCAGCTTTTTCAAACGCGAAGGTCGCCCAAGCGAACTCGAGACGCTGACGTCACGCCTGATCGATCGCCCCATTCGTCCGCTGTTCCCCGAAGGCTTCTACAACGAAGTCCAGGTGGTGATTCACACCCTGTCACTGAACCCAGAAGTGGACGCAGACATCGCAGCGATGATCGGCACGAGCGCGGCGTTGAGCATCAGCGGAATCCCATTCAATGGCCCAATTGGCGCGGCTCGCGTGGGTTACATCAATGGTGAGTATGTCCTGAACCCAGGCCAGACGCAGCGTCAATCATCACAAATGGATTTGATCGTTGCTGGCACCGAAACGGCCGTGTTGATGGTTGAGTCAGAAGCGCAACAGTTGAGCGAAGAAATCATGTTGGGCGGCGTGATGTTTGGCCACGAGCAAGGTTTGGTCGCCATCAACGCGATTCACGATTTGGTCCGTGACGCCGGCAAACCCGTTTGGGACTGGAAAGCGCCTGAGCAGGACACGGTTTTGGTTGAAAAGGTTGCTGCTTTGGGTCGTGCCAAACTGGAAGCCGCCTACCAAGAACGTAACAAACAGGTTCGTACGCAAGCCTTGCGCGAAGCCTACGCCGCCGTCATGGCTGGCTTGGAGGCTGACGGCGTGAGCTTCGACTCAGTCAACGTTGAAACCCTTTTGCACGATATCGAAGCCAAGATTGTTCGCGGCCAAATTTTGGCTGGTGAGCCCCGCATTGATGGCCGCGATACCCGTACCGTGCGCCCCATCGAAATTCGCAACAGCGTTCTGCCCCGTACCCACGGCTCTGCGTTGTTTACGCGTGGCGAGACACAGGCCTTGGTCGTCACGACGCTCGGCACAGAGCGCGATGCCCAGCGCATCGACGCCTTGGCGGGTGAGTTCGAAGACCGCTTCATGCTGCACTACAACATGCCTCCGTTCGCAACTGGCGAAACAGGCCGCGTGGGTAGCCCCAAGCGTCGTGAAATTGGTCATGGCCGATTGGCCAAGCGTGCGTTGGCTGCGGTATTGCCTCCAAAAGATGAATTTCCGTACACGGTCCGTGTTGTGAGCGAGATCACGGAATCAAACGGCTCATCATCAATGGCCTCCGTCTGCGGTGGTTGCTTGAGCATGATGGACGCTGGCGTGCCCTTAAAGGCCCACGTTGCCGGCATTGCCATGGGTTTGATTAAAGAAGACAACCGTTTCGCCGTTTTGACCGACATCTTGGGCGATGAAGATCACCTGGGCGATATGGACTTCAAGGTTGCAGGTACCACCGACGGTGTGACCGCGTTGCAAATGGATATCAAGATCCAAGGCATCACCAAAGAAATCATGCAGGTCGCGCTGGCGCAGGCCAAAGAAGCCCGCATGCACATTTTGGGCAAGATGCAAGAAGCGATGAGCGAGGCAAACGCTGAGGTGTCAAGCTTCGCGCCGCGCCTCTACACCATGAAGATCAATCCAGAAAAGATTCGTGACGTGATCGGTAAAGGCGGTGCGACCATTCGTGCGTTGACCGAAGAGACCGGTACACAGATCAATATCGAGGAAGACGGTACGATCACCATCGCATCGGTTGACGGTGCGAAGGCTGATGAGGCCAAGCGTCGCATTGAAGAAATCACAGCGGAAGTGGAAGTGGGCGCGATCTACGAAGGCCCCATCACCAAACTCTTAGACTTCGGTGCACTGGTCAACCTGTTGCCGGGCAAAGATGGTTTGTTGCACATCAGCCAAATCGCTCACGAGCGGGTTGAAAAGGTCACCGACTACCTCAGCGAAGGCCAAGTGGTTCGCGTCAAAGTCCTTGAGACCGATGAGAAAGGTCGCATCAAGCTGTCCATGAAGGCCCTGTTGGAGCGGGCGCCAGCGCCAGCCCCAGAGCAGCCGGTTGACAACGCGCCAGCTGATAACGCCAACGACCCCGTGTAAGCCATCCGTTGGGCGCAGTCTTCCCTGGCTGCGCCTGTCGTTTGATTCGATGACTATGCAAGCTGTTGCCATCACAGCCTTCGGCGCGCCCGAGGTGCTCGCACTACAAACCGTTCCGTTGCCGCAAGCGGGGGCAGGTGAGGTGTTGATTCACGTTTACGCGTGTGGCATCAATCGCCCCGATGTTTTGCAACGCAAGGGCGCTTATCCCCCGCCCGCAGGGGCATCGCCCCTGCCAGGACTCGAGGTGGCGGGTGTGATTGCGTCTGGCGACGAGCTCGCGATGAAGGCAGCCGGCTTCAAGGTGGGTGATGCGGTTTGCGCGCTCGTGACTGGCGGCGGATACGCCGAGGCCTGTGTCGCGCCCGTTGGGCAATGCTTGCCAGTGCCGAAAGGACTTAGCTTCATCGAGGCGGCTGCACTGCCCGAGACGTTTTTCACGGTGTGGAGCAACGTATTTGATCGCGCGGCCCTCAAGCCGGGTGAGACACTGTTGATCCAAGGTGGCTCAAGCGGCATTGGTGTCACAGCCATTCAGATGGCCAAGGCCTTTGGTGCGACGGTCATCGTGACGGCAGGCTCTGACGAAAAGTGTGACGCGTGTCGGGGCTTCGGCGCCGATCACGCGATCAATTACAGGCAGACCGACTTTGTTGAGCAGGTCAAGGCCCTGACCAACGGTCGCGGCGTCGATGTCGTCCTCGATATGGTTGCAGGCGATTACGTTGCGCGCGAGGTGACCTGTTTGGCTGACGATGGTCGATTGGTCATCATCGCGGTGCAAGGGGGCATCGAGGCCGGATTCAACGCAGGTCTCGTCTTGCGCAAGCGGCTTCACATCACGGGTTCAACGCTGCGGGCACGCGATATCGAATTCAAGTCTGCCATTGCGCAGAAATTGCGCGCGAACGTGTGGCCATTGTTGGCAAGCGGCGCTGTCAGGCCCGTGGTTTTTAAAACGTTTGAGGCGGGCGATGCGTCAAAGGCGCACGCATTGATGGAGTCCAACGCGCACATTGGAAAGATCGTCCTCACCTGGCGGGCCGATGCTGGGCAGATGGCCGCATGAGGATAGGTTTGAACGAGTCACAGACATGAAAAAATTGATAGCGGGTAATTGGAAGATGAACGGCGACACATCCAGCAATGCGGCGCTGTTGGATGCGGTGTTGCTGGGCACGGCTGATTTGACGGGGTGCGATGTGCTGGTCTGTCCACCAAGTCTTTATGCGGCAGCGGTTGTGGCACGTCTGAACGGGTCTGCCATTGCTGTTGGTGCACAAGATGTGTCGACCGCCGAAAAAGGCGCTTATACCGGTGAAATCAGCGCCACCATGTTGCGTGATATCGGTGTGCGGTACGCGCTGGTGGGGCATTCGGAGCGTCGACAATATCACCATGAAACCGATGCGTTGGTGGGTGAAAAAGCGCAAGCAGCCCTGTCTAAGGGCATCACGCCCATCGTTTGTGTCGGTGAAACGCTAGCCGAGCGTGAGGCGGATCAGACAAACGCGGTGGTTAAGCGCCAATTGGCCGCTGCGATCCACGCCGTTGGCCATTGCGTCAGTGAGATCGTTGTGGCCTATGAGCCCGTGTGGGCAATTGGCACAGGTCAAACCGCAACCCCTGAGCAAGCTCAGATGGTGCACGCGGTGATCCGGGCTCAATTGGCTGCGGCAACGCCGAACGCAGAGAAAGTTCGAATCCTCTATGGCGGTAGCATGAACGCGGCCAACGCCGCAAGTCTGCTTGCACAGCCGGATATTGATGGCGGTCTGATTGGCGGAGCCGCGCTAAAGGCCGAGGATTTTCTCACCATTATTCGAGCCGCACAGGCATAAAAGAGCGGGGCTGTGCTGCGATGCAACTACACTATGCCCCAAGCAAAAAACAAACAATCAACGTTAATTTCGTCTCGGAGTACTTTTTATGAACGCGTTTACCAACATCGTGATGGCCGTGCAACTGCTATCAGCCTTGGCCATGATTGGTCTCATTTTGATGCAGCACGGTAAGGGTGCTGACGCAGGCGCTGCCTTCGGTGGCGGCAGTTCGGGGAGCTTGTTTGGTGCTTCTGGCAGTGCCAATTTTCTCTCGCGCAGCACGGCTGTGTTGGCCACGGTCTTCTTTGTCTCTACTCTGTTTTTGTCATACGTTGGTTATCGCCCGACGGCCGGTACGACCGGTGCCAGCATCCTTGAGAGCGTGGCACCCGGTGCATCGATTCCTGTCGAAGCGGCACCACCGGCAGCAGCGCCTGAGCTGCCTGCAAAGGGTGCTGGGGCCATTCCGCAAAACTGAGATGCCTCTCATGTTTGAAATCCTCCCTAGGGAGGATTTTTTTTGTCCAATACAGATGCGGCTTTGTTCAGTGCGCGGGTGTGTTTTTCGTCCACAACCCTAGAAAATATGACCCGTTTCAGGTTAAACTCTATGGCTGATCTGAAGGCTTCTTAAAAGGAAGCTGTCGCAGACCTGCCGTCGTGGTGAAATTGGTAGACACGCTATCTTGAGGGGGTAGTGGCGAAAGCTGTGCGAGTTCGAGTCTCGCCGACGGCACCATTCAATAAAACCAATAGACTGACATGGACCTAGAACAATATCTACCCGTTATTTTGTTTCTCTTGGTTGGTGTCTCTGTTGGCATCTTGCCCCAAGTGCTGGGCTACATACTGGGCCCCAATCGCCCAGATGATGCAAAAAATTCGCCGTACGAGTGTGGTTTCGAGGCATTCGAAGACGCGCGCATGAAGTTCGATGTGCGCTACTACCTTGTCGCCATCCTGTTTATTCTTTTCGACCTTGAAATCGCCTTCCTATTCCCCTGGGCCGTCGGCCTTAAGGACCTCGGCGCAACAGGCTTCTGGGCCGTTGTGGTGTTCTTGGGTATTTTGGTGGTCGGTTTCGTTTACGAGTGGAAAAAAGGCGCACTCGACTGGGAGTGAGCGCGCACGGCGCTTTCGTATCAACACAGGCGCCGTCACCTGTTAATTAGTTAGGACGGTTATCTCCATGGCAATCGAAGGTGTGTTCGAAAAAGGCTTTGTTACCACGAGTTACGACTCGATGGTCAATTGGGCAAAGACGGGTTCGTTATGGCCGATGACATTTGGATTGGCCTGTTGCGCGGTTGAAATGATGCACGCTGGCGCAGCGCGTTACGATCTGGCGCGTTTCGGCGCAGAGGTATTCCGCGCCAGCCCTCGCCAGTCAGACCTGATGATCGTTGCGGGAACGCTCTGTAACAAGATGGCGCCTGCCTTGCGCAAAGTCTATGACCAAATGTCCGAGCCGCGCTGGGTCATCTCCATGGGTTCATGTGCGAACGGCGGTGGCTACTATCACTACAGCTACTCGGTTGTGAGGGGCTGTGATCGGATCGTACCCGTTGATATTTATGTGCCGGGTTGCCCGCCAACGGCCGAGGCTTTGCTTTACGGCATCATCCAGCTGCAAGAAAAAATCCGCCGTACCCATACCATTGCGCGCGTTTAACGCGCCCAACTGAGTGACATCGCTATGACTATCCCCGCAAGCCCTGAAGCCTTAAAACAAGCCATTGAGTCGGCGCTGGGTGACCGCATTTCCCGTATCGACCAGAACTTGGGTGAGACCACCGTCGTGGTCGCCGCGTCAGCCTACGCTGACGCTGCCGCGTTATTGCGTGATGCGCCCGGCTGTCAGTTTGAGCAGATGCTTGACCTGTGCGGTGTTGACTACAGCGCCTACGGCGATGGTGTTTATGAGGGCCCACGGTTTTGCGTCGTGCTTCATCTTCTGTCTATCTCACTGAACCAGCGTATTCGCTTGAAGGTGTTTTGCCCGGATGATGATTTTCCTGTTGTGGCCTCCGTCAACAGCATTTGGAATTCAGCGAACTGGTACGAGCGCGAGGCCTTTGACCTCTTTGGCATCATGTTCGAAGGCCATGCGGACTTGCGTCGCATCCTGACCGACTACGGTTTCATTGGTCACCCGTTCCGCAAGGATTTCCCGGTCACCGGTCACGTCGAAATGCGTTATGACGCGGAGCAAAAGCGCGTGGTTTATCAGCCCGTCACGATTGAGAACCGCGAGATCACGCCGCGCATCATCCGTGAAGACAACTACGCTGGCTCGTAATAAGCGGTCGAACCACATTTGAAGCAGATGACAAATGGCTGAAATTAAAAACTACACCCTCAACTTCGGTCCCCAACACCCTGCCGCGCACGGCGTGTTGCGTTTGGTACTTGAGATGGACGGCGAGGTCGTACAGCGGGCTGATCCCCACATCGGGCTTTTGCATCGTGCCACTGAAAAACTGGCGGAGACGAAAACCTACATCCAATCGTTGCCCTATATGGACCGTTTGGACTACGTGTCCATGATGTGTAACGAGCACGCCTACTGCCTCACCATCGAGCGCATGCTCGGTCTCGAAGTGCCCAAGCGGGCGCAATACATACGCGTCATGTTTGCGGAGATTACCCGCCTCCTAAATCACCTGATGTGGCTCGGTGCTCACGCGCATGATTGTGGTGCGTCGACCATCCTGATTTACACATTCCGTGAGCGTGAAGCACTGTTTGACATGTACGAGGCGGTATCTGGTGCGCGTATGCACGCGGCTTATTTCCGCCCCGGTGGTGTTTATCGCGATTTGCCCGATACCATGCCGCAATTTAAGGCGAGCAAAGTCCGAAATGCACGCGGCGTCGCTGCTTTGAACGAAAACCGTCAGGGCTCGTTACTCGATTTCATCGATGACTTCTGCACGAAGTTCCCCAATTACGTCGACGAATACGAAACCCTGCTGACGGACAACCGCATTTGGAAGCAGCGAACAGTTGGTGTTGGTGCCATCACCGCCGAACGCGCACTGAGCATGGGCTTCACGGGCCCGATGCTGCGTGGCTCCGGTGTGGCGTGGGATCTGCGCAAAACGCAGCCCTACGACGTCTACCCTGAGATTGATTTCGATGTTGCGATCGGCACGAATGGCGACAGCTATGACCGCTACGTGGTCCGAGTCGAAGAGATGCGTCAAAGCAACCGCATCATCAAGCAGTGTGTCGACTGGTTGCGAGCCAACCCAGGTCCCGTCATCACGGATAACCACAAGGTGGCGTCCCCCGCGCGAGAGGCGATGAAGTCGAATATGGAGGAGTTAATCCACCACTTCAAGTTGTTCACCGAAGGATTCAAGGTGCCCGAGGGCGAGGCGTACGCAGCTGTCGAGCATCCCAAGGGTGAGTTTGGTATTTACATGGTGAGTGATGGCGCTAACAAGCCTTACCGCCTAAAAATTCGCGCCCCAGGCTTCGCCCATTTGGCGGGCTTGGATGAGCTGACCCGCGGCCACATGCTGGCTGATGCGGTCGCCATTATTGGCACCATGGACATTGTGTTTGGAGAGATTGACCGATGATCTCTGAGTCAACCCGCGCGCGCTTCGACCGTGAAGTCGCCAAATATCCCGCTGACCAAAAGCGTTCTGCCGTGATGGCATGCCTGTCCATCGTTCAAGATGAACAGGGCTGGGTGAGTTCTGATGCCGAGGCGGCAATCGCCGATTACTTGGGCATGGCCACGATGGCGGTTCATGAGGTCACCACCTTCTACAACATGTACAACCAACAGCCGGTGGGTACATTCAAGCTCAACGTGTGCACGAACCTGCCGTGCCAACTGCGCAGCGGACAAAATGCACTGCACTACCTGGAAGGTCAGTTGGGCGTGAAGATGGGCCAAACGACGCCAGATGGTCTTTTTACCCTTCAGCAATCCGAGTGTTTGGGCGCGTGTGCAGATGCCCCCGTGATGCTGGTGAATGACCGCAACATGTGCAGCAACATGAGCAACGAACGCCTTGATCAAATGCTGGAGGCGCTTCGTCAGAAGGCCAAAGCGGCGCAAGCCGCGGGTAAAGGAGTGCAGTCATGAACGCGGTTGTTGACAACGGTCTCTTGGGTGGGTTGGATCTGTCCGACACCCTGAACGATTTCCGTGCCACCGGGCAAGAGACATGCTTCCACGGTCGTCACATCAATCCCCAGATTTATGCAGACCTGACAGGCGCCAACTGGGGCCTAAAAGATTACGAAAAGCGCGGTGGTTACGCTGCATTGCGTAAAATTTTGGGACAGGACGGTGGTCCTGGTTTGACGCAAGATGAGGTCATCGCGACTGTTAAAGCGTCAGCCTTGCGCGGCCGTGGCGGCGCTGGTTTTCCATCGGGCTTGAAGTGGAGCTTCATGCCGCGTCAGTTCCCGGGTCAGAAGTACTTGGTGTGCAACTCCGATGAGGGTGAACCCGGAACTTGCAAGGACCGCGACATCCTCCAGTACAACCCGCACATTGTGATTGAGGGCATGGCCATCGCCGCCTACGCCATGGGTATCACGGTGGGTTACAACTACATCCACGGTGAAATTTTTGCCACCTATGAGCGATTCGAAGCCGCCCTCGAAGAGGCGCGCGCTGCCGGTTATCTGGGTGACAAAATTATGGGCTCAGCTTTCAGCTTCCAGCTCCATGCTTTCCACGGTTTCGGTGCCTACATTTGTGGTGAGGAGACCGCCCTTTTGGAGTCGCTGGAAGGTAAAAAGGGCCAGCCGCGCTTCAAGCCGCCATTCCCCGCCAGCTATGGCTTGTACGGTAAACCAACCACCATTAACAACACCGAAACCTTTGCGGCCGTGCCTTGGATCATCCGCAACGGTGGCGAGGCTTACTTGGCGTGTGGCAAACCGAACAACGGTGGCACAAAGATCTTTTCCGTGAGTGGCGATGTTCAGCGCCCCGGTAACTATGAAGTCCCGCTGGGTACGCCTTTCTCGAAGTTGTTGGAACTCGCGGGCGGTATGCGTCCCGGCCGTCAGCTTAAAGCGGTGATTCCCGGTGGCTCCTCCATGCCCGTGCTCCCAGCAGACATCATGATGGCAACCGATATGGATTACGACTCGATTGCCAAGGCCGGTTCAATGCTTGGCTCGGGCGCGGTGATTGTGATGGATGACACACGCTGCATGGTCAAGAGCCTGTTGCGTTTGTCCTACTTCTACATGCACGAGAGTTGTGGCCAGTGCACGCCTTGCCGTGAAGGCACGGGCTGGTTGTGGCGCATGGTTGAGCGCATCGAAAACGGTCAGGGCCGCGAGAGCGATTTAGAGCAACTCAATCGCGTCGCCGATGGGATTCAGGGTCGCACCATCTGCGCCCTTGGCGATGCCGCGGCAATGCCCGTGCGCGCCATGATCAAACATTTCCGTCACGAGTTTGAGCACCACATCAAGCACAAAGCTTGTATGCCAGGCACGGGCGAGTAAACACAATAGGCAAAGCCATGGTTGAAATTGAATTAGACGGCAAAAAGGTCGAGGTCCCCGAAGGCAGCATGGTCATGCACGCCGCCGAGAAGGCTGGTACCTACATCCCCCATTTTTGCTATCACAAGAAACTGTCTATCGCGGCAAACTGCCGCATGTGCTTGGTGGATGTTGAGAAGGCACCCAAAGCCATGCCAGCATGCGCGACGCCCGTTGCGCAGGGCATGGTGGTTCATACAAAAACAGACAAGGCCATAAAGGCACAACAGTCGGTGATGGAGTTCCTGCTCATCAACCACCCGCTGGATTGCCCGATTTGCGATCAGGGCGGCGAGTGCCAATTGCAAGATTTAGCGGTCGGGTACGGTGCGAGCAGCTCAAAGTATGAGGAAGAAAAGCGAGTCGTCTTCCACAAAAACGTCGGTCCCTTGATTTCGATGGAAGAGATGAGCCGCTGCATCCACTGCACACGCTGCGTTCGCTTCGGCGAGGAAATCGCTGGTGATATGGAGCTTGGCATGTCCCATCGTGGCGAGCACGCTGAAATTGAAACCTTCTTAGGCAAGACCGTTGATTCAGAGCTGTCGGGCAACATGATCGACATCTGTCCTGTCGGCGCGCTGACCAGCAAGCCATTCCGTTACAACGCCCGTACGTGGGAGCTGTCACGCCGCAAGTCGGTGAGCCCGCACGATAGCACCGGCGCGAACCTGATTGTTCAAGTGAAAAACAACCGCGTGATGCGCGTGGTCCCGTTGGAGAATGAGGCGGTTAACGAGTGCTGGATTGCCGACCGAGATCGCTTTTCTTACGAAGCATTGAACGGCGAAGAGCGACTGACGTCGCCAATGATCAAGCAGGATGGCCAGTGGTTGAGCGTTGATTGGACGACGGCCCTCGAGTACGTTGCGAACGGTCTGAAGCAAATAAAAGCGAACCATGGCGCTGACCAATTGGGCCTGCTCGCGAGCCCGCACAGCACCGTTGAAGAACTGTCCCTCGCCGCCACGCTGATGCGAGGGCTGGGCAGCGACAACATTGATCACCGCTTGCGCCACGCAGATTTCACGCCACACGCGGGTGCGAGATTCCTGGGTATGCCCATTGCATCGCTGAGCACGCTTAAGCATGCGCTGGTGATCGGTAGTCGTTTGCGCAAAGATCACCCCTTGTTCGCGCAACGCATCCGTCAGGCGACACGCCGTGGTGCCAAGGTCGACGTCATTGGCTCGCCGCGTGAATTCCATGGTGGCAATGATTGGGCAATGCCTGTGCGTCACTTCCTCAACGCTAGTGCGGACCAATGGGGCCAAATGCTCGCCAACGTTGCGGCGGCTGTTGCCAACGAAAAAGGGGTTCAGGCCCCCGTCGCGGGCGTCGCCGATAGCGCTGCCCAAGCGGTTGCAGCCAGCTTAAGCGCCGGCAAGGGCGCTGCCATTTTGTTGGGTAACGCCGCAGCGCATCACGTCAACGCCTCTGCACTGCTGTCATTGGCCAATTGGATTGCCGCCCAAACGGGCTGTACGGTTGGCTATCTCACCGAAGCAGCCAACACGGTCGGCGCTCAGTTGGTGAAGGCCCAGCCACAAACCGGTGGCCAGACGGCTGCACAGATGCTGGCGGGAGGCTGCAAAGCACTTGTGTTGTTGGGGTGTGAGCCCGCATGTGACAGCGCCGCAGGCGCCGCCGCCGTGAGCGCGCTGCAAAAGGCCGACATGGTCGTGTCCATGAGCCCCTTTAAAGCCAACATGGACGTCGCCGATGTGTTGTTGCCTGTTTCACCTTTCACCGAAACATCGGGTACTTTCGTCAATGCCGCTGGTCTCGCCCAAAGCTTCCATGCCGTGGTGAAACCGCTGGGCGACACACGTCCTGCCTGGAAAGTGCTGCGTGTGCTTTGCAACATGTTGTCGATCCCTGGCACCGAATTCGAAACCTCTCAAGATGTGCTCGCCGCCTCCGGTGTCGCAGTGGGCGACGTGCCGGCCGCATTGCTTAGCAATGCATCCGATGCGCCCATCGTGTTCGACGCCATCGCACTCGATGCAACACCCAGTGTCGCTGGCATCTATCAACTCGACGGTATCGTTCGACGTGCCCCAGCGTTACAGCACACCGTGGACGCCACGCAGGAGGTGTTCGCATGATCGACACCATGTACAACGCAGGCTTGGCCTTGGTGCCACAAGCATGGTGGGCGGCCATGGTCTGGCCCGTCTTGTGGTCATTGGTCAAAATCGTCGCCGTACTCGCGCCGTTGATGGGTGCGGTGGCGTATTTGACGCTTTGGGAGCGCAAGTTACTCGGCTGGATGCAGGTCCGTTTGGGCCCCAACCGTGTCGGCCCCATGGGTTTGCTGCAGCCCATCGCCGACGCCGTTAAGTTGCTCACAAAAGAGTTGATCAACCCAACGGCCGCGAGCAAAGGGCTGTTCCGCCTAGGTCCAATCTTGGCAATCATGCCTGCGCTTGGCGCGTGGGCGGCGGTGCCGTTTGGCCCGGATCTGGTCTTGGCGGACGTGAACGCCGCGCTCCTGTTGATCATGGCGATCACCTCGATTGAGGTTTATGGCGTGATCATTGCCGGCTGGGCATCGAACTCGAAGTACGCATTCCTCGGCGCGCTGCGCGCGTCTGCGCAGATGGTCAGCTACGAAATTGCGATGGGATTCTGTTTGGTCGTCGTGATCATGGTCTCCGGTAGCCTGAACTTGGGCGTCATCGTCGACGAACAGGCCAAAGGCATGATGGCCGACTTGGGGCTCAACTTCTTGTCATGGAACTGGTTGCCGTTATTGCCGATCTTCATCGTTTATTTGATTTCCGGCGTGGCTGAGACCAATCGGCACCCATTTGACGTGGTTGAGGGCGAGGCGGAAATTGTTGCGGGCCACATGGTCGAGTACTCAGGCATGGGCTTCGCCGTCTTCTTCTTAGCCGAATACGCCAGCATGTGGTTGGTATCGATTTTGGCTGTCCTGATGTTTCTGGGTGGCTGGTTGCCGCCATTTGACGCGGCGATCTTCAACTGGATCCCCGGTTGGATCTGGTTGGGTGCCAAAACATTCTTCGTGGTCTCGCTGTTCATTTGGTTGCGTGCCACATTCCCTCGCTTCCGTTACGACCAAATCATGCGGTTGGGTTGGAAGATTTTTATTCCAGTGACCCTGGTCTGGTTGTTAGTGGTCGGTGGCTGGCTCATCTCGCCAT
>ENA-UOYN01000014-UOYN01000014.1-marine-metagenome-genome-assembly--contig:-NODE-14-length-120532-cov-8.569055_pt1 | contig 120532 bp, 110 predicted proteins | sample MGYA00238176_ERZ767358 | MGnify/ENA primary metagenome ERZ767358 (study PRJEB28950, sample SAMN06266238) | marine metagenome | isolation source: Columbia River Estuary | place: USA:Columbia River...
CCGGTAGCAACACGATACTGCTTACCACCGGTTTTTATGACCGCGTACATAGGTTTACCTCTAGATTTCTCTAAATGATTCATGACAGACGAATTTCTGCCAAGCCCAAGAGTTTAACACGGTGCCCATACCCGTGGCCAGCAGCTACCCAGCTGGGGGCGGAATTACCCTCGGGTCGTCGCAAATTCGCCACCAATTAATACGAAAGAATTTATTTAGATGTTTGCATGATTGATAAATCACAACACCCGACCCACGGTGGCAAGCTAGACTGAAGTGATCAACCACAGCCTAGGAGCGAAACGTATGAATATGAACAAAAACATCGGCAACCCAGAACGCGCCATCCGAGTCGGCGGTGGCCTGCTGCTCGTTGTGCTTGCGGCGACAGGCACGGTTGGCATTTGGGGTTATCTTGGCGTCATCCCGATGGCAACCGGCCTCATCGGCTGGTGTCCGCCTTACGCCATGTTTGGCATCAGCACATGCGCTAAGAAGGACTGACATCAACCATCAAACCCCGGGTGTTGCGAGCAATCGCCTCCGGGGTTTTGCGTTTGTGTTTCTATAATCAGCGTTCTATTTTTACCGGCCCCTCACCTTGAGCGATACATCGACTGACCACACCGCTGCCGCACTTGGCCTCATCGCTCAGGATATGGCCGCGCTCGACCGCGTCATCGCGGAGCGCCTCTCGTCAGACGTGCCGCTGGTGAGCCAAATTGCGCAATACATCATCACATCCGGCGGCAAGCGCTTGCGTCCAGCCCTGTTGTTACTGGTGTCGGGAGCGCTCGGTCATCAAGACCCCCGTCGTCACCTGCTGGCCGCGGTGGTGGAGTTCATCCATACCGCGACGCTACTGCATGATGATGTGGTTGACGAGTCGACCATGCGACGCGGGCGGGCGACGGCCAATGAGAGCTTCGGTAATGCTGCCAGCGTACTTGTTGGCGACTTCGTGTACTCCCGGGCATTCCAGATGATGGTCGACGTTGGCGACATGCGGATCATGTCAACGCTGGCGGATACCACCAACGTGATTGCTGAGGGTGAGGTGCTCCAGCTCATGAACATGCACGACGCCAGCCTCAGCGAAGCCGACTACCTGCGGGTGATTCGGTCCAAAACAGCGCAGCTGTTTGAGGCCAGTGCGCGGCTCGCAGCGATGCTCAACCCATCAAGCGCAGCGCTTGAGTCCGCCTGCGCCACCTACGGCCAAGCCCTCGGTACGGCCTTTCAAATCATCGATGACGTGCTCGATTACGCCGGTAACGCAAAGGACTTGGGTAAAAATTTGGGAGACGATTTACGCGAAGGCAAGCTGACACTTCCAGTGATTTGCACCTTACAGCGCGTGAACCCCGACGAGGCAGCCTTGATCACCAAGGCGATTGAAGATGGTGACGTGTCCGAGTTGCCGCGCATCGTTGCGATGATTCAAAACAGTGGCGGTCTGCAAGACGCGCGTGAGGCGGCGCATCAGGAGGCTTTGCGAGCGATCGCGGCGCTCGAAGCATTCCCAGCCAACGCGCATACTGACGCGCTTCGTGGACTCGCTCAGTCGCTGCTGGCACGGCGCAACTGAGGATTTTTTGTATAAAATTTCGGTCGTATCGGGGCGTAGCTTAGTCCGGTAAAGCGCTACGTTCGGGACGTAGAGACCGGAGGTTCGAATCCTCTCGCCCCGACCACACACCTTTGCTCAGCCCAGCGCTGGCAAGCGATGGCTGTTTTTTACCTCTTCCATCACCACATAGGTTCGGGTCTCGCGGACGCCCGGCATTTGCCAAAGCACCTCACCAGCAAACTCACGGTAGGCCTCCATGTTGGCCACACGTGTCTTGAGCAAGTAATCGAAACCACCCGCCACCATGTGGCACTCCATGATCTCTGAGCGAACTTGAACCGCCGCTCGGAAAGCGTCAAAAACATTGGGCGTGGTGCGATCGAGCAAAACCTCGACAAATATCAGCATTCCCGCGTCCAGCTTGAGCGGATTCAAACGGGCCTCGTAGCCCAAGATGTAACCCTCTTTGGTCAGTTTTTGAACGCGCGCCAGTACCGCCGTAGGGGACAGCGACACCACCTCGGCAAGCTTCAAATTACTCATGCGGCCATCGGTTTGCAGCGCACCCAGTATCTTTATATCCAATCGATCGATTTCGTACATGTTTTCAAATTATTTAACTATCGAATATTAAAATTATAGTGATTTATTTCGATTAAATAAAAGGAAGATACCCACATTATCTATTCTCCACCCTAAAAGCCCACGAGCCCAAAATGAACGCCAGCCTACCCACATCACAACGCATGCCCGCCGCCGATTGGGCAGATGGTCCGCTGCAGCGCAGTGCCTTGCGGGAGGCCATCGCCGAGAACACCCGCATCAGCGAACGTGAAGCGATTGAGAAACTTTGCGAATCGATGCAGGCTGACCCTGAGGGCCACGCGGCAACACAAGCCCTGGCGGGCACGCTGGTCGAGGGACTGCGGGCCCACCGACACGGGAGCGCAAAAGCAAACCTGATTCAAGATCTGCTGCAGACCTACACACTCAGCTCGCGCGAGGGCGTCGCGCTCATGTGCCTTGCGGAGTCGCTCCTTCGTATTCCCGATGCAGCCATGCGCGACGCGATGATCAGAGACAAAGTCACGCAAGGCCATTGGTCAGCGCATCTGGGGGAGACACCGTCGGTGTTCGTGAATGCGGCGACCTGGGGATTGCTCATCACAGGTAAGCTACTGAGCCCAGAGCAAGCCGCGCGAGAGCAACTGGGTGACAGCCTTAAACGCGTACTTCGTGCAGGCGCAGAGCCCCTGATTCGCCATGCCATGGGGCTTGCCATGCAAATCATGGGGCATCAGTTTGTAGCCGGCGAGACGATCGCCAAAGCCACCCAGCATGCGGCGAAGCAAGAGGCCAAGGGCTATCGCTATAGCTATGACATGTTGGGCGAAGCGGCAATGACGGCAACCGATGCGGCGCGTTACTTGAAAGCCTATACCGATGCCATCACGCACATTGGCCGGACGGCGACGGGATCCGACGTCATTAACCGTGCAGGAATATCCATCAAACTCTCGGCGCTACACCCACGCTACAGCCGCGCCCAGAAGGCGCGTGTTATGGCAGAGCTTTATCCCAAGCTTTTAGATCTCGTGTTGCAGGCCAAGACATTCAACATCGGTTTGAACATCGACGCCGAAGAAGCCGATCGCCTTGACCTGTCACTCGACTTGCTTGAGCGTCTCTGCTTCGAACCTGCCCTAAAGGGCTTCGACGGTATCGGCTTTGTGATTCAGGCCTACCAGAAGCGTTGCCCCTACGTGATCGACTGGCTTATTGACTTGGCGCAACGCAGCGAACATCGCTTGATGGTCCGATTGGTCAAGGGCGCCTACTGGGATTCAGAAATCAAACGCGCCCAAGTGGACGGTCACGCCGACTACCCGGTTTACACGCAGAAGTCGCACACCGACGTCTCATACTTGGTGTGTGCAGAAAAGCTTTTGCAAGCAGGCGACGCGATCTACCCCCAGTTTGCGACCCACAACGCACACACCGTGGCTGCAATCGTGCACATGGCCAACCCAGCGCACTACAAAGCGGGGCAGTATGAATTTCAGTGTTTGCACGGCATGGGCGAAGCCCTCTACGACCAAATCGTGACAGGTCAAGCGGGGCATACAGAGCCACGCCCTTGCCGCATTTATGCCCCGGTCGGCGCACATGAGACGCTGTTAGCCTATCTCGTTCGACGCCTGCTCGAGAACGGTGCAAATACGTCGTTCATCAACCGCGTCTCTGACAAGTCAATCCCGATGACTTCGCTGATTGAAGACCCGCGCGTCACCACGCTGGCAATGCGCCGCGTATCACCGCCGGTCGATATGCGTCACCCGCAAATCCCGCTGCCAGCGGACATCTACGGCGTTGGGCGGCGCAACGCCACCGGTGTGGATTTGAGTGACGAAAAAACCCTAGAGGCCATCGGTAGCGCGATCCAAACGTGCACAGAAAACCGCATCCGCGCCCACACCATGACCCCGAATAAGCCAGCTGCCGAGCGGGTGTGGCGCGTTGTTCGTAACCCCGCCGACCATCAACAAACCATTGGTTATGTCGAGCTTGCCAATCCGTGCGATATCGACCATGCCTTCAAGATCGCATTGAGCGATGGGCAGGCCTGGTCAAAAACAGCGGCGGATGCGCGTGCCTGCGCGCTCGATAAGGCGGCCGATCTGATGCTGGCGCAAACCGAAGCGCTCATGGCGCTCCTGATGCACGAGGCAGGAAAAACAGCGGCGAACGCGATTGCAGAGGTGCGCGAGGCCGTCGACTTTCTGCGCTACTACGCCGCACAGGTGAGATCCGACTTCTCCAATGACACGCACCACCCCCTTGGCCCAGTGGTCTGTATCAGCCCTTGGAATTTCCCGCTGGCCATTTTTATTGGTCAGATCTCAGCCGCACTCGCCGCCGGCAATACCGTCGTTGCAAAGCCAGCCGAACAAACGCCCTTGATCGCCGCCAAGGCCGTCGCTTTGTTGATGGAAGGCGGCGTACCCAGTAGCGCACTGCACCTGCTACACGGGGATGGCGCAACGATTGGCGCCGCTATGGTGTCACACCCAGCTGTCGCAGGTGTCGTTTTTACGGGCTCAACTGAGGTGGCGCGGTTGCTGCAAAAAACACTCTCAACGCGCCTGGGAACAAACGGGCAGCCCATCCCGCTAATCGCTGAGACTGGCGGTCAAAACGCCATGATCGTTGACTCTTCAGCACTGACCGAGCAGGCGGTCGCAGACATCGTGAGCTCTGCTTTCGACAGCGCAGGACAGCGCTGTTCGGCATTGCGCCTGTTGTGCTTGCAGGCCGATGTCGCCGACACAACCCTCGCAATGCTGCGTGGGGCCATGGCCGAACTAAGCGTTGGCAATCCAGCAGTCCTTTCGACGGATGTGGGGCCGGTCATCGACGAGGAGGCAAAGGCCGCCATCAATCACCACATCGCCACGCTTCGGGCGGCCGGCTGTAAAGTCACACAGAGTGGCGTTGGTGAGCAGGCCGAAGCGGGCACTTTTGTTGCGCCCACACTCATCGAGATCAATGCCGTCAGCGACCTCACCCACGAAATTTTTGGTCCCGTTTGTCACGTGATTCGCTATGCGCACGACCAACTCAGTGCACTCATCGATCAAATCAATGCCCTTGGCTTTGGCCTCACAATGGGCCTGCACACCCGCTCGGACGCGACGATGGCTTTGGTACGCCGTAAAGCCGCCGTGGGTAATTTGTACATCAACCGCAACCAAGTGGGCGCTGTTGTCGGGGTCCAGCCTTTCGGAGGGGAAGGCGAGTCGGGCACCGGTCCGAAGGCAGGTGGCCCCCTTTATCTGCTACGTCTGCTGTCAGATCGGCGCCAAGCCACGCAAGGGTCATCCGAGGCGCTTTCAATCAACGAAACCATCACACTACCCGGCCCCACGGGCGAGCACAACCAATACCAGTGTGTCGCTCGGGCGCGGGTACTCTGTTTAGCCGATGACTTTGATGACCGCATGAGCCAGACGCACGCGATTTGGGCCGTCGGAGGCAAAGCGGTCTGGCCAACCACAAGGCGCAATGAGGCACAGTCACTGTCGCCCGCACAACGCGATGCCATTGTGTGGTGTGACGACTGGGAAGCAAGCGATGCCGCCTTTGACTTCGTATTGCTACACGGCAACGATACGCAAACGCTTCATGCACAGCAGGTTTTGGCGCAGCGTCCGGGGCCCATCATTGGGTTGTGGCGTGGCCAAACAAAGGACGCCCATATTCCGCTTGAGCGTCTGGTGATCGAGCGCAGCGTGAGCAATAACACCACCGCCTCTGGCGGTAACGTTGGGCTCATGCGGCTGGAGACTTTGGGCTAATTCGGACATACACTCGCACCATTGCGAGTTGTCCTCAGCCCAACCATGTCCCCCTCAAACAATCTCGAACGCCTCAGCGCTTACCCCTCATTCATTCGGTATTGGTTCGCCCGTGTCATCGGCACACTGGCCAACCAAATGCTCATGGTCGCATTGGCGTGGCAGATGTACGACCTCACCAATAGCGCATGGGATCTTGGATTGGTCGGACTGCTTCAATTCATACCCGCGCTGTTACTGACGCTTCCTGCTGGGCATTTCGCTGATCGGTATCACCGCGGTCACATCATTTCAATTTGTATTTTGAGCCAAGCCGCGGTTGCCGCTGTGTTGTGGTGGGGAACACAAGAGGACTGGGTCAACCGTGAATTAATCTTTGCCCTGTCCGTTATTTTGGGCGCTGCACGCGCCTTCCAAATGCCCGCACAACAGGCCATTGCACCCGCGCTGGTGAAGGAATCGCTGCTGCAAAAAGCCGTGGCCATGAGCACCAGTGGCATGCAAGTCGCCATCATCGGCGGGCCCGCGTTGGGGGGTGTCATCTATACCGCCGGCGCGACGGCGGTATATGGCACGTGTACCGTCCTCCTAGCGATCGGCTTCGTACTGATGATGTTTGTCCGCTATGCGCGTAAACGCACCCACCAAGCCGTCAGCTGGGAGAGCGTCTTGGCTGGTATCGGGTTTGTGTGGCACCACAAGATTTTGCTCGGTGCCATTTCACTGGATCTCTTCGCCGTGCTACTCGGCGGCGCCACGGCACTGCTACCAATCTTTGCCCGCGATATTCTCCATACTGGCCCTGAAGGGTTGGGCCTCCTGCGAGCCGCGCCTGCCGTTGGTGCACTCGTGGTGTCACTCGCACTCATGCGTTGGCCACTCAGAAGAAAAGTGGGCTACAAGTTACTGGGATCAGTGGGTATTTTTGGTATCGGTATGGTCGTATTCGGCCTGTCGACCAGCTTCTGGCTATCCGTTGCCGCCTTGGCGGTAACTGGCGCGGCTGACGCCATCAGCGTTGTGACCCGCATCACACTGATGCAATTGGAAACCCCCGATGAGATGCGCGGTCGTGTCTCCGCGGTCAATTCAATTTTTATTGGGGCGTCAAACCAATTGGGAGAATTTGAGTCTGGCGCAACAGCCGCACTGATGGGGCCTGTGGCCTCCGTCGTACTGGGGGGCATTGGAACCATCGCCGTCGCCCTTGGTTGGCTGCGTCTGTTCCCGGCTTTGGCGAATCGCGACGAGCTTGCGCCGCCGCGATCCGCTTAAAACACAATCACTGACCGTAACGCTCACGGGCCAGCGCGGCGCCTTCACCAAGCGCCTTCAGCTTTGCCATCGCCACTTCGCGAGACATTGGCGCCAAGCCGCAATTGGTACACGGAATCAATTTGTCACGCGCAACGAATTGCAGCGCCTTGCCGATGGTGTCAGCAATTTCTTCAGGGGTTTCGATCTGCTCACTCGCCACATCAATCACCCCCACCATCACCTCTTTGCCATCCAGTAATTTGATGAGGTCGATCGGCACGTGGGAATGGAAGCACTCCAAACTCACCTGGTCAATGCTGCTCTTTGCCAATGCTGGGAAAACGTCCTCGTACTGGCGCCACTCATGGCCCAGCGCATTCTTCCAATCGATGTTGGCTTGGATCCCGTAACCGTAGCAAATGTGCACCGCTGTCTTACAAGTGAGTCCTTGTACAGCGCGCTCAAGTGCCTTGACACCCCAGTCAGCGGCCTCCTTCATGTAAACGTTGAATGCGGGCTCATCAAATTGGATGATGTCCACACCGTCCGCTTGAAGTGCCAAGGCCTCCTCGTTCAAGAGCTCGGCAAATGCCATCGCCATCTTGATACGATCCCCATAAAAACGATCCGCCACCGTGTCGACAATCGTCATTGGGCCGGGCAGCGTGAACTTTAATTTGCGCTTGGTGTGCGCTCGGGCAAATTGCGCCTCAAACGCATGCACACGCCCTTTTAGACGTAGCTTCTCGACCACTTGCGGCACCTGCGCGTCATAGCGATTGTTGCGGATACCCATGGTGACCTTGTTCTCAAAGTCGATGCCCTCAACCGCCTCAAGGAAGCCATGCACAAAGTGTTGACGGGCCTGCTCGCCGTCCCCGATGACATCGAGACCCGCATCCTCTTGCGCCTTGATCCAGAGCAGCGTGGCGTCTGCCTTCGCCTGGCGCAACGCGTCGCCCTCAGCCATCCACTTGGGCCAAAGCTTATTGGTCTCTGCTAACCAACCGGGCTTGGGTAAGCTACCTGCAATCGCTGCTTCGAACATGGTTTTCCTTTGGTTGAGCGCGCTCTCGCGCGAGAAAGCGAGATTTTAGCGGGGTTAGCCGCCTATTTCTGTCGCATCGGTCCCCCAAGGGCTCTGATAAACTGCCGATGCCCGCCGCCGTAGTTCAACGGATAGAACAAGCGCCTCCTAAGCGCTAGATACAGGTTCGATTCCTGTCGGAGGCGCCAGTTGATTTAATGGCAACCGCTGGAATCGTTGCAATAAAACATCAAGCCTGCCAAACCCCGTACCCCAGCGCCTTCAACCTGAGGGCGACGTCGACCTCTTGGTATTTGGCGTCTGTGGATGTCATGGGTTGCTTGAGATCAGAAACAAGCTCGGGCATCAGTCGCTCGCCATATCGCATCACGTAGGTATTGGCCTTGATGCCTGCCTTGTGTTTATCAAACCGCGTGTCTGGGTCTTGCCCGGTCATGCCAACGTAGACACACGGAGACTGCCCGGTGTAGTGCCTATTGGCATCCCTGAAGCGTCTGTGCTGCAGCACCGCATCATTCAATAGGATCACGTAAACATGGTGGTGCGGCGCCGGCATATGCGAGGTATCAACACTTCAAATCAGTGCATCTTTCCGTGGTTCATGACTGGCTGACCGTTGAGCGCTCGAACTTCCGCGTTAATGGTGGTGCTTATCTGCTTGCCATCCGCTTTTTTGACCGTGAGTGTCAGTGGCACCGCCTCACCAACCTTAACCGCCTGCTTCAGATCCATCATCATGATGTGATAACCGCCTGGTTTCAATGCCAGCGCCTCGCCGGCCTTAAGCGGAATGCCATCCGCTTTTTCGCGCATGCGCATCACACCGTCAGCCATTTCCATTTCATGTATTTGGGTCACGCCGGCAATCGGTGACGCGGCAGAAACCAAAGTGGCATTCGCCCCGGTCACAGTAATCCGAAGAAAGGCGCCCGTTGCTTTTTGCGCGGGGACAGTGGCACGCACCCAAGCGTCATCGACCGTGATGCTCTGCGCATTGGCGACTGCAGCCATACCTAACAATGCGGCACTTAGAAGGACCTTAAAAGAACCAATAAACAGCGATGTTTTCTTCATGATGAAATCTCAAAAATAAGTGGTGAGTGCCAATAAAAAAGATCGTCAACCGACGCGGTTAAACCAAGGCGATTACCGCCTCGCGTAAATCATGGGCCCATTGGCGACGGTCGCGGGTCTTCGCGGTTTGCGCAGCCCCAACCGATACCTCCGCAACCAGGCGCCCTGCCCGCAATGTGCGCCAAACAGAGCTCAACAAGGTGTCTTCATCGATGTATGCCGGTGCCAAACTTCGCTCTCCGGTCGCTTTCCCGACGTAACGAATGCCAACAGGCGTGACAGCACAGTCAGCATCCAGTGCCGCTTGAATCAAGTTGCCGTGAAAGGGCAAAACGTGAATCCCATCGTTGGTTGTTCCCTCCGGAAAGACCGCTATGCGATGGCCATCGCGAAGATAACCCGTGATGGTTTGGACAACCCGCATCGCGTCGCGTCGCTTGCTGCGTTCAATGAACAACGTACCAGATCCCTCGATGAGGCGACCCAAAAGCGGCCAGGCTTTCACGTCTGATTTTGATAAAAACCGCACAGGGTGGGCCGCGTTCATCACCAAAATGTCAAGCCATGAGACATGGTTGGCAACCACCAACCCCGGCGGTGGCTGATCGCCTTTGACAACCAAATCGACGTTCAAGATGGCCAGCAGCTCAACCGACCATGACTGCACCATTGCATCTCTGGCCGTTTGGGAGGCGGCAGGGAAATGCTTGGTGATCGTTCGCAGGCCTGTTGTGATGTGGCGAATCGCCAAGATCAAACGCCACGAAGCTGCAAACGGACTCATGGGTTACTGGCTATCAAACGCGACAAATCCACCCGCAATCGTGGTCACAACCCGTCCCGGCAGTGCGTAACCAGAGAACGGGGTGTGCTTGCCTTGGCTGCGAAGGCTGCCGTCGCTGACAACCCATTCATCGGTGGGGTTAAAAACGCAAATGTCTGCGACGCCACCAATAACAATCTGTCCAAGGCTGTCCTGCAAGCTGCCCAAACTTTGACCCAGGACATTCGCCGGTCCACGCGTCAAGGCCCGTAACACCTGTCTATCGGGAATGCCATCGGTTTGCCCCCACTTAAGGGCGAGGCTCAACAACAACTCCAGTGCCGTGCCGCCGGGTTCGGCTTGCGCAAAGGGTAAATTTTTTGCGTCGGCCTCAACTGGGTTGTGATCACTCACCAGCGCGTCGATCGTGCCATCCGCCAAGCCCGCGCGCAGCGCGTCGCGATCCACCTGCTGGCGAACGGGAGGCTGCAACCGCAGACGGGCATCGTAGTAGCCCATGTCCACATCGATCAAGTGAAGGTTGTGGACGCTGACGTCGCACGTGATCGGTAACCCCTCTGCCTTGGCTTGTCGAATTAACGCCAGCCCCTTCGCACTGCTGATACGGCACAGATGAACGCGCGCTGGGGTACCTCGCAGTAGCTCAAAAATGGTTTGCAGGGCAATCACTTCAGCAGCAACGGGAACGCCGGAGAGGCCCATGCGCGTGGCCAATGCGCCACTGGCGGCAACGCCCTGACCCAACCAGTAATCTTGAGGTCGCAACCACACGCTGTATCCAAACGATGCCGCGTATTGGAAGGTTCTTTGCAGAACCTGCGTGTTCACAATCGGCACATCAGCCTGTCCGAAACCGACACAGCCCGACTCGGTCAATTCGGCCATTTCGGTCAATATTTCGCCCTTTAAACCGCGCGTCAAGGCACCCAAAGGAAAGACTCGCGCTTGGCGCAGCTTCTTGGTGCGAAACTTGAGCATGTCAACCAATCCGGGCTCATCAAGAACCGGATCGGTGTCAGGCGGACAAACCAATGACGTGATGCCACCGGCAACGGCAGCCGCCATTTCTGACTCAAGCATGGACTCGTGTTCAAAACCAGGTTCGCGAAGCCGCGCGCACAGATCAATCAGGCCAGGTGCGACGATCGCGCCGCTTGCATCAACCGTTTTTTCTGGCGTGAAGTCGGGGATGGTCGGTCCCATGGCAACGATACGCCCTCCCGCGATGGCGACATCTTGCTGCGCGTCCATACCACTGGCAGGATCGATGACGCGTCCAGATTTAATGAGAATTTTCATGGTGCTGTAGCGTTTTTTCGCTGCTTATTGAACGGAAGAATGGCTTCACGCATCGTGGCTCGCAACAATGGACATCACCGCCATACGAACCGCGATACCAAAAGTCACCTGGGACAAAATGACCGCTTGCGGACCATCGGCCACCGCTGATGCAATCTCAACACCGCGGTTGATTGGGCCTGGATGCATAACGATGGCATCTGGCTTTGCCCACTGCATCCGCTCAGGCGTGAGTCCGTAACTTTTGAAAAATTCTTGCGCAGAAGGCAACAGTGCGCCACTCATGCGTTCGTTTTGAAGTCGCAACGCAATCACGACATCGACGCCGCTGATGCCCTCACGCAAATCATTGCAAACGCGCGCACCCATTTGGGCCATGTCGCCGGGTACCAGCGTTTTTGGCCCCACCACACGCACATCGGGACAGCCCAAAGTGGTGAGGGCGTGGATATTCGAGCGTGCAACGCGCGAGTGCAAAACGTCGCCCACGATGGCGACACTGAGGTTTGAAAAATCGCCTTTGAAATGGCGAATGGTGTACATGTCCAACAGCGCCTGCGTGGGGTGCGCGTGGCGACCATCACCGGCGTTAACCACATGCACATGCGGTGCCACGTGCTGTGCGATCAGATAGGGCGCACCCGACTCATTGTGCCGAACCACAAAGATATCTGCCGCCATTGCTGACAGGTTATCGATCGTGTCCAGCAAGCTCTCGCCCTTGCTTGCAGATGATCGGGCGATGTCCAAGTTGATGACGTCCGCACTCAGACGCGTCGCGGCAATGTCAAACGTTGTCCGCGTGCGGGTTGAGTTTTCAAAGAACAAATTAAAAACGCTTTTGCCACGAAGCAACGGGACCTTCTTGACCTCACGGTCGCTCACACTGACGAAGTTCGTGGCCGTATCAAGAATGTTGGTCAGCACATCTTTGGATAGGCCTTCCGTGGACAACAAATGAATCAGCTCGCCGTTGGCATTGAGTTGGGGGTTTCGTTGGATGCGCATGGGGGGGTCGTCGGTAATTTGATGGGGCTTATTCAGGCGTCGCTTCGATACCAAAGGTCAGTTGCCCGTCCTCGGTCCTTGACAGCTCGAGCAACTGTGTTGCCGGTAAATCAGATCGCGCGATCGCCAAATTGGCCTCGACGGGCAGCTCACGCTGGCCACGGTCAACCAGCACAGCGAGTTTCACTGCGGCAGGACGACCATAGTCAAACAGTTCATTCAACACGGCGCGGATCGTACGGCCCGTGTAGAGCACATCGTCAATTAGCCAGACGTTGGCGCCGTTGATCTCAAAAGGGAGTTGGGTTTGGACGCTCATCGAGCTCAGCCCACGGGTTGAGAAGTCGTCTCGGTGCATGCTGCTGGAGACCACTCCCGCACTGCCTTCCAAACCCAAATCGGCTTGCAGTCGATGCGCCAACCAGACACCACCAGAGGCGATGCCAACCAAGCGAATCGGGGAGTCGGCTTTAGCCACGATGACGCGCATTTGCTGCAAGAGCTCTTGGTACAGCGACTCGGCATTCAACTCGCTTGCGGGTCGTGCTTTTAATGGGGTGTTCATGGCGTAAGACTCCGCAAAAATTGTTCCAGAATTATGCAGGCTGCGGCGGCATCTGCGTCTTTTGCGCCGAGTGTGAGGGCCTCAGTCGTGGTGTAACGCTCGTCGGTTTCAAACACAGGCAAGTTGAAGCGGCCACTCAACTGCCTGCCAAAGCGCTGCGCGGCAACGGTATTTTGATGAGGCTGTCCATCAGGGTGGCGAGGCACCCCGATAACCAACGCCTGCGGCTGCCAATCCGCAATGTATCGGCCAATCTGCTGCCACTTGGCGTCCCCTTGGGCGGCAATTGTTCCCAAAGGGGTCGCACTCAGGGTCAGCCGGTTACCGCTGGCAACACCCGTTCGCTTTTCACCATAGTCGAACGCTAAAAATAACTGGACATCCGACGCTAGCTGGGGGCTTAGCGAAAGCGCAGCCATCAGGCGTGCCCCGCCCCGCCGTGCAGCATGCCGGCATCTAACCCGAGGAGCCCCATCGCACGACTGTAACGAAGCTCCGGCGGTGTCTCAAAGATGATGGCGTCGTCAGCCGGCACCGTGAGCCAGGCGTTTTCTGCCAACTCGGACTCCAGCTGCCCTTTTCCCCATGTCGCGTAGCCCAGCGTGACCAAGGCACGTTTGGGGCCAGCACCCTCAGCCATGGCTTCAAGAACATCTTTCGAGGTGGTCATTTCGAGGCGCGCCGGTGTTCGGGGTGCGAGGTCCTCGTCGCCGTCCATGACTTCAACAACGTCTGAGGCTTCCAAGGTCTCGCCTTTTATGACCAAGGTTGAAGAGTAGACCGACTCGCCCCCCTGACCCATGGGCTCGTGAAGTACAAAACCGCGCTCCGTCTGAACCGGACCACCATGAAAAACAGGGGCATTCGTCAAATCGGTTCGATTAAGTTTGAGTGCGATTTTCTCGAACAGCCCTGCGAGCGGCAGGTCGCTCGGTTTGTTGATGATCAGACCCAATGCGCCACGATCGTTATGCTCACAAACGTAGACGACGCTGTGCTCAAAAAGTGCATCCTCTAATCCGGGCATTGCGATCAGAAAGTGATGGGTGAGGTCAATCGCGGCAGAATCTATGGACATACTGCCATTTTAAGGGCAGAGCACTTGCACACCACCCCTGCACACACAAGAAGATTTTGAGGGTTTTATGACTAAAAAGAAGTACGCCAAAGGTTTGATGTGGTTCCGACGCGACCTGCGCGCCTGCGATAACGCAGCCCTCTACCACGCCCTTAAGACCTGTGACCAGGTGTTCGGCGTGTTTGTCTTCGATAAGGCCATCCTGATGCACCTGCCCCGAGCGGACCGCCGCGTCAGTTTTATTCATGACAGTCTGCAAGACCTCAACGCCCAGCTGATCGCCCTGCGCGGGCCTGACGCCCAACCCTTGCTCACGACCCATGACGACGCCAAGGTGGCCATTCCACGCATGGCCGAGTTACTGGGTGTCCAGGTGGTCTTCGCCAACCACGATGACGAGCCAGACGCCCTCGCGCGGGATGCACAGATCCGGGGACATCTGGCACATGCAGGCATCATGTTGGAGACTTACAAGGATCAGTGCATCTTTGAGCGCAGCGAAGTTCTGACCCAAGCCGAGCGCCCATTTGGCGTGTTCACGCCTTACAAAAACGCTTGGTTAAAAAAGATGGAGCCCTACTACCTGAAGGCTTATCCCACCGAAAAATATGCCAGCGCATGGGCCATAACTGGCCAACTGCCCGAGCCACTATCCGACGCGGCGACGATGCCGAGCTTGGCGGAGATGGGCTTCGAGCCCATCGACTTAAAGGCGCAAAACATCGAACCCGGCCGCCGGGGGGCAGAAAAGCTACTGACTGACTTTTTGCCTCGGATGGCGAAATACAAAGACACCCGCGATTTTCCAAGTGTCAAAGGTCCGAGCTATCTGAGCGTTCATTTGCGCTTCGGAACCGTCTCCATTCGCGAACTCGGGCGCCACGCTTACGACGGCTACCTGAAAGGCTGCATCGGGGCGAGCAGCTGGCTCAGTGAGCTCATTTGGCGCGACTTCTACATGCAAGTGCTGCATCATCACCCACACGTCGCAAAACAATCTTTTAAGCGTGAATACGATGCCATCAAGTGGGAGAAAGGCGCGACGGCAAAAGTCCTGTTCGACGCTTGGTGCAACGGGCAGACCGGCTACCCCTTGGTCGATGCCGCCATGCACCAGATCAACCAAACCGGCTACATGCACAACCGGCTGCGGATGGTTGTCGCGAGTTTCTTGACCAAAGACTTGGGCATTGACTGGCGTTGGGGTGCCGACTATTTTGCGGAGAAACTAATCGATTTTGACCTGTCGGCAAACAGCGGTGGCTGGCAATGGGCCAGCTCAAGTGGGTGCGACGCGCAGCCCTATTTTCGAATTTTCAACCCCATTAATCAAAGCGAAAAGTTTGATCCACAAGGTAAATTTATTCGCCGCTACGTCCCAGCCTTAGCCGAATTATCGGACAAGGCCATCCACGCACCTTGGCTGGCTACACCGCTCGACCTGATGGCCGCCGGCGTTGAACTGGGGGTAACTTACCCACGCCCGATTGTTGACCACGCCACAGCCCGCACCACGACGCTGGCGCGTTACGCCGTGGTCAAAAAGACCCCCTGATGAGGACCTAGATCTGGACCATTTCGAAGTCTTCTTTTCGGGCGCCGCACTCGGGGCAGGTCCAGTTCATGGGGACGTCCGCCCACTTGGTGCCTGCGGCCAATCCATGATCGGGCGCGCCCTCGGCCTCGTCGTAAATCCAGCCGCAAATTAGGCACATCCAGGTAGTTGTTTCGCTCATGTTGTTTTTAAAACCGTGTCATAGAATGTTCATATTGTATCGGTGCGCGCTTGCCCGCCGATGCGTGCATGAAGGCTTCTTGACTGGCCCTACCGTAACCAACAACGTCCATCAATGAGCACCTCATCGAACGATCCGAGCGACAGCCCTCCCGCAGATGGTTTGCCGCGTGAGGGCAACACCATCGCACAGCAGCTGACACTGCCTTGCGTGCTGTCGTTCAACGCCAATGATCCGACGGGTGCGGGCGGTTTGGCTGCGGACGTCGCGGCCATGGGGTCCGCTTCAGTTCACATGCTGCCCATTGTGACCGCGGTGCTGATCAGAGACACCACAGACACACAAGACCATGTCTCGTTGGACGAAGAGGCAATCACCGACCAAGCGCGGATCGTGCTGGAGGACATCCCCGTAGCCAGCATGAAGGTGGGTTTTTTGGGTAGCCCTGAAAATGTCAGTGCGGTGGCGCAAATCGCCAATGACTATGCCGACATCCCGGTTGTGGCCTACATGCCCAGCATCACTTGGATGGATGAATTGGCACTGGACGCCTACCTCGACGCCTTCACAGAATTGATGCTGCCGCAAACGGCGATTTTGGTGGGCAACTACAGCACCCTTTGCCGCTGGCTACTGCCAGACTGGGATCATGAAAAGCCACCCAGTGCCCGCGATGTGGCGCGTGCCGCACAAGCGCATGGCGTGAGCTATACCTTGGTCACTGGCGTCAATGCACCCGGACAGTTTTTAGAAAACCATTTAGCCTCGCCTGAGAGCGTCCTAGCGACGGCGCGTTTCGAGCGGTTTGACACCACATTTATGGGGGCGGGCGAAACCTTGTCAGCTGCCCTGGCCGCACTATTGGGGGCTGGCGAAGACTTGCAAAATGCCTGCGCAGAAGCCCTCACCTACCTTGACCAGAGTCTAGATGCAGGCTTCGCACCCGGCATGGGCCTCGCCATACCTGACCGACTTTTTTGGGGCCGCGGCGATGAGGATGAAATCACCGAGTCCATTGAACCTGAACCCACCATCGAGGGCATCGACTTGGGTGACTTCCCCCTCGACGAGACCAAGCATTAACCACGACACTTTTTAACCGAATCAACTTTACTGCCATGAGCCAAAACGACGTTTTATTTGACCGCGCCAAACAAACCATTCCCGGTGGTGTCAACTCCCCGGTGCGCGCCTTCAAGGCTGTGGGTGGCACACCGCGTTTTGTAAACCGCGGTGACGGCGCCTACTTTTGGGATGCTGACGACAAACGCTACATTGATTACATCGGTTCTTGGGGTCCTATGATTCTGGGTCACCGTCACCCAGCTGTGACCCAGGCGGTATTGGCCGCGGTCGAGCAGGGCCTATCTTTCGGCGCGCCAACAGAGCGCGAAGTTGAATTGGCCGAGGAAATCATCAAGTTGGTGCCATCGATTGAGATGGTGCGATTGGTCAGTTCTGGCACCGAGGCGGGTATGAGCGCGATTCGGCTTGCACGGGGTGCGACGGGCCGCAGCAAGATCATCAAATTCGAAGGTTGCTACCACGGCCATGCCGATGCGTTATTGGTCAAAGCCGGCTCAGGCCTCGCGACCTTTGGCAACCCAACCAGCGCTGGCGTACCGCCTGAGGTGGTGCAGCACACCATGGTGTTGCCATTCAATGACATTGAGGCGCTCGAGACCGCTTTCAAGGCTTACGGCAACGAAGTCGCGTGCCTCATGATGGAGCCAGTCGCCGGAAACATGAACTTTGTTCGCTCAAGCGTGCCCTTCATGAAGCGCTGCCGTGAGTTGTGTACGGCATACGGTGCGATCTTGGCTTTCGACGAAGTGATGTGCGGTTTCCGTGTCGCTTTGGGCAGCGCGCAAAGCTTGTACGCAAAAGAGATCCCAGGCTTCGAGCCCGATATGACCGTGATGGGCAAGGTCATCGGCGGCGGCATGCCACTGGCAGCCTTCGGCGGCAAACGTGATGTGATGTCGCATTTGGCACCGTTGGGTGCTGTTTACCAAGCCGGGACGCTGTCGGGCAACCCTGTTGCAACAGCCTGCGGCTTGGCGACACTCCGTGAAATTCAGAAGCCCGGCTTTTTCGACAACCTGAACCTACGCACACGCTCACTCATCGCTGGCATGACTGCGGCCGCAAACGATGCAGGCATCCCTTTTTGCGGCGACAGCGAAGGCGGCATGTTCGGCTTCTTCTTCATGCCAACGTTGCCACAAAATTACGCCACTGTCATGACCACAGATGCCGATCGGTTCAACCGGTTCTTCCACCACATGTTGGACGAGGGCGTCTACTTCGCACCCGCCTTGTTCGAAGCTGGTTTTGTGAGCGCGGCGCACTCCGAACAAGACATCGCTGAAACCGTGGCAGCGGCGAAAAGGGCTTTCGCCGCCCTTTGAACTCAGTGACGGAAATGGCGGACGCCGGTGAAAACCATGGCGACGCCACGCTCGTTCGCCGCGTCAATGACTTCTTGGTCTCGCATTGAGCCGCCGGGTTGAATGACAGCGGTTGCGCCGGCATCGACAACAACGTCAAGTCCGTCGCGGAATGGGAAGAACGCATCACTGGCAACCACAGTGCCACTCAGTGTCAAGCCAGCATGCCCCGCCTTGATGCTGGCAATGCGCGCAGAATCCAAGCGACTCATCTGACCAGCCCCGACGCCCATGGTCATGCCGTCTTTACAGAACACGATGGCGTTGGACTTGACGTAGGTCGCGACTTTCCATGCAAACAAAAGATCATTCATTTGTTGGGCAGTGGGTTCGATTTGGGTAACCACTTTCAAATCCGCTAGCGTCAGCTCATGGTCATCGGCGGTTTGAATCAAAAGTCCCGATCCAACACGTTTCACGTCTTGTGCATTTCGGCCACGTGCCCAAGCAGTTGAACCACCCGGCGCTGGCAAGTCAATTTGCAGAACCCGTACATTGGCCTTTGCTTTGAAGACCGCCAACGCACCCTCGGTGTAGGCAGGCGCCATCAACACCTCAACAAATTGTTGGCTAATGGCCTGCGCCGCCGCCTCATCGACGGTACGGTTCAGGGCGATGATGCCGCCAAATGCAGAGGTTGGATCTGTTTGAAATGCCTTTTTGTAGGCACCCAAAGCGTCATCAGCCAACGCAACACCACACGGATTTGCGTGTTTCACAATAACGCAGGCGGATGTCTCGAAGCTCTTGACACACTCCCAAGCCGCATCGGCGTCAGCAATGTTGTTGTACGACAGCTCTTTGCCCTGCAACTGCTTGGCGGTCACCAGTGAGCCTGGCGCGGGATGCAGGTCCCGATAAAACGCAGCTGACTGATGGGGGTTTTCGCCGTAACGCAGGTCCTGCAATTTGACAAAGCGGGCATTGGATTGCGATGGGAAGGTCTGCAAGCTTTGCGTATCGGGCTGATAAGCCGACAGGTAATCGCTGATCGCGGCATCGTAATTGCTGATGCGGTTGAACGCAGCAACGGATAGCGCAAACTTGGTCGCTGCCGTCACAGCACCGGTTTCTTTGAGTTCAGCGATAACCGTTTCGTATTGGCTGGCATCGGTCAGCACCGCAACATCTTTCCAGTTCTTTGCCGCGCTGCGGACCATGGCAGGGCCACCGATATCGATATTTTCAATCGCGTCCGCCAGCGTACAGTCGGGCTTTGCGACCGTGGCTTCGAAAGGGTACAAGTTGACAACCAACACATCAATGGTGGCGATGTCGTGGGCAGCCAAAGCAGCCATGTGCTCGGGCACATCACGGCGAGCCAATAGACCACCGTGCACTTTGGGATGCAGCGTCTTCACCCGGCCATCCAACATTTCGGGGAAACCGGTAAGCGTTGCAACCTCGGTCACAGGCAAATCGGCATCAGCGAGCAACTTGGCTGTACCACCCGTGGATAGCAGGCCAATACCAAGGGCGTGTAACGCGCGCGCCAATTCGACGACGCCGGTTTTATCAGAAACAGAGATGAGTGCGTTCATGGTGGTGTAACAAATTGATGAGTGGAAAGGTGAGCTCGTCCGCGCGATCAATCGATCAAACGGTGCAGGATTAATTTTTTACGCAGGGTATTGCGATTCAAGCCGAGCCACTGTGCAGCACGGGACTGGTTGTTATTGGCTTGTGCCATGACGGCTTCAAGCAGCGGCTTCTCAACGGCGCCAATCATCATGTCGTAGAGACCGTGTGGCTCGCTGCCCGCCAAATCAGCGAAGTACGCCTGCATGCTGGCGTGGACGTCTTTTTCAATATCTTGTCGGCTCATTGTGTCGTCCTAGTTGATGGTCACAAGTGGTTGCCAATCAGCAGCCAACTCATCCAAGCGATCATCTGCCCAAGCAGAAAAATAGGTGTCAACCGCCGCGATCTGTTCGTCGCACGTGATGATTCGGTTGACATGACGGCGTAACAAATCACCCGAGGGCAAATGCTGCGCGTACCAGCCCAAATGCTTTCGGGCCGACCGAACACCGGTGAATTCACCATACAAATCGTAGTGCTCATGAAGGTGGGCAAGCATCCACGACCGCATGGCAGCGGCTGTTGGCGCCGGCGCATGGACGCCTGTTGAAAGAAAGGTGGCGATGTCATTGAACAGCCACGGCCGCCCCTGTGCGGCGCGGCCAATCATGACCGCATCAGCGCCCGTTGCCGCCAGCACGTTTTGGGCACTTTCAGGCGAGTCCACGTCACCATTCGCCACAACCGGGATTCGGACACGAGACTTGATGTCGGCGACCGTTTCGTGTTCAGCGAATCCTTTGTAACCCTGCTCACGGGTGCGGCCGTGGATGGTCAACATTTGAACACCCGCTTGCTCTGCTGCGAGCGCAATTTGACGCGCATTTTTGGCATGTGCTGCCCAACCGGTGCGCATTTTGAGCGTCACGGGTACGCCATGCGGCTCGCAGGCATCGACCACCGCTTGCACGATGTCGATCGCTAACGCCTCATCCTGCATCAAGGCCGACCCGGCCCACTTGTTACAGACCTTTTTTGCGGGGCAACCCATGTTGATGTCGATGATCTGGGCGCCGCGGTCTATGTTGTAGACAGCCGCCTCCGCCATCATTTGCGCATCGGTGCCCGCAATCTGAACCGCAATGGGTCCCACTTCGCCTTCATGGTTCGCTCGGCGCGACGTTTTAAGGGAGTCCCATAAATCGCGTCGAGAGGTCACCATTTCGCTCACGGCATAGCCTGCACCCAGTTGTTTACAGAGTTGACGAAATGGCCGATCGGTCACACCCGCCATCGGGGCGACAAACAGGTTGTTGGCAAGCGTAAAGGGACCGATTTGCACGAGGGAGCGTAGCGCGTGTAGCGGGAAGGGTTGAAGATCACGCGCAAACCCGTGCGTGTGCTGAAAAAATAAGCATCATTCTACCTATACTCTCTGGCATGGATGCATGGCTCACCCACCTAATCAATTGGCTAAGCCTGCCGGAAGTCGGGCTCAGCACCCTGTTCGTGATCTCATTTTTGGCCGCCACGTGGCTGCCCGCGGGCTCAGAGGCGGCATTGGTCGGCGTGGTCTCGTTGACCCCTGATTTATTCTGGACCGCCCTGACCATCGCAACCGTCGGCAACACCCTCGGTGGCATGGTGAGCTGGGCTCTGGGCGCCGGCTTGCATCGCTTAGCGAGCGACGGTCACCCCGCGTCTCCGCCCAAGGGGCGGGGGGTCGCATGGGGGTTACGGCAGCTGCATCGCATTGGCCCCAAAGCCTGTTTGCTGGCGTGGGCACCCATCGTCGGCGATGTGGTTTGCACCCTCGCCGGATGGTTGCGCATGCCGGCGGCGACTTGCGCTTTCTACATGGCGGTCGGCAAATTTTTGCGTTACTGGCTGCTGCTTGCCGGCGTGGAGTTGTGGCTCAGCTACTGAATAAGAAGTTGAGAACGTCGCCGTCCTTCACGACGTATTCCTTGCCTTCGGCGCGCATCTTTCCGGCATCTTTGGCACCTTGCTCGCCTTTAAAAGCGATGTAGTCGTCATACGCGATGGTCTGCGCGCGGATGTAGCCTTTTTCAAAATCCGTATGGATCACACCGGCGGCTTGCGGCCCCGTGTCGCCGACGCGGATTGTCCAAGCGCGGACCTCTTTGACGCCTGCGGTGAAGTAAGTCTGTAACCCCAACAGGCGGTAGGCGGCACGGATCAAACGGTTAAGGCCAGGCTCAGATTGGCCCAACTCAGCCAAGAACATGTCGCGGTCTTCGTCCGACATTTCGCTCATCTCAGCCTCTAATTTGGCACAAATCGCAACAACAGGCGCGTTTTGCGACTCAGCAAAAGCGATCAGGCGGTCGAGCAGAGGGTTGTTCTCAAAACCGTCTTCTGAGACGTTTGCCACGAACATCGCGGGTTTCGCCGTGATCAAGAAGAATTGTTTCAGCAGCGGCGCCTCTTCTTTGCTGAACGCCAATGTGCGAACGGGTTTGCCCTCGTTCAAGGCGGCCTGACAACGCTCAAGAATACTCACCAAACGCACCGACTCCTTGTCGCCAGAGCGCGCTGTCTTGGATACGCGGTGGAGGGCTTTCTCGACAGCTGACAGATCCGCCAAGCAGAGCTCCGTTTGGATGACCTCGATGTCGGCGATCGGGTCTACCTTGCCAGCCACGTGGACCACGTTGTCGTCTTCAAAGCATCGAACGACGTTGACCGTGGCATCTGTCTCACGGATATGGGCCAAAAATTTGTTTCCCAAACCCTCGCCGGTGCTTGCACCAGCCACCAGCCCGGCGATGTCAACAAACTCGACAATGGCAGGGACCACCCGCTCAGGGCTGACGATGTCACTCAACTGGTCGAGCCGGGGGTCTGGGACCTCAACGACACCGACGTTCGGCTCAATGGTGCAGAAAGGGTAGTTTTCAGCGGCAATACCCGCTTTGGTTAAGGCGTTAAAAAGGGTTGATTTCCCCACGTTGGGTAACCCTACGATGCCGCATTTCAAGCTCATGACAATCCTCAGTAATCAGTCCCGAGAGTTTAAGCGACTTCACCCTCGCCCTCTTTCCCCCCTGCGCTGCAGCCAAAGGGGCAACGAACTTAGAATGGTGGCATGAATCAACTGGGCAACATTCGCGTTTTTGGCACTGGCATCACAGCGCATGTCACGGCCTTGTTGCTAGCGAATCAAGGTTGGCGTGTCCACGCATCCGCCCCGAGACGGCTCTTGGAAGGGCGTTCGCAAAGAGATGTTCGTGCCTACGCCATCAACCACCGCTCGCGTGCCACGCTTGAGGCGTGCGGTGTTTGGCCCCATGAAGAAGGCGCGCCTTGGGTCACGGCCATCAATCAGATGCGCGTTTTTGGCGACCTGGGCGGGCAGTTGACAATTGAAAACCCAAACCCAGACACCAGCGCAAAAGGCCACACCGAGCCTGTTGCCTGGATGGTCGACGTTCCTGAGCTGGAAGATGCCCTCCGGGAGGCTTGCCGAAAGCAACCCCTGATAAACACAACGCCTGATGAGGGCGACACCCCATCGCATTCAAGCGCGTTTGACCTGACCGTCATCTGTGAGGGTCGATCAAGTCAACAACGCCAACGGCAAGAGATAGAGACCGACTCGGTCAATTACCCGCACAAGGCGATCGCCGCCCGTGTCATCGCAGATCACCCGCATGGGGGGGTGGCTCAGCAATGGTTCGACGGTGAACGCATTCTGGCCTTGTTACCGGTTGGCGGCGCGCAAGGCCGATCGCTCGCTGTGGTGTGGTCGTTACCCGCCAGCGAACACCGTCAATGGTCGAGTGACACGTCGGCAGAAAATACCGAACAATTAGCAATGGCACTGAGCACGGCCAGCCATCATGCATTGGGCCAGTTGCGGGTGACTGCAGGCCCCGTTGGCTTCCCCCTGTCGGTGAGTCAGGCGACACGCTGGTTTGAGGGGCAGACCGTTCTGGTTGGCGACGCAGCGCATACCATTCACCCCCTTGCTGGACAAGGTCTGAATTTGGGGCTCTCTGACGCACAAACACTGGCAGACTGCCTGGCCATCCGGAAACGGTGGGAGCCTGCCAGCGCCCCACGACTGATGCAGCGGTACCAACGCCTACGAAGAGCCGACACGCAAACGATGCAATGGGCGACGCACAGCCTGTTCCACCTTTTTACGAACCCACTCTCAGGGCAGGCCCCCATACCTTGGGTGCGCAACGCCGGCTTGTCAGTTTTCAATGCCCTCTCGCCAGTCAAACATTGGGTTCAACGGCTTGGCATGGGGAACTGACTCGCTGACACGTGCTCAAACTCACTCATTCATAAATGGAATACACCATGTTTAATGCATCGTTCAAAGTCTTGCTGCGCGGCGCAGTAACCGCCCTATTACTCGTGGGCAGTCTGCCAGCGGTGCACGCGCAAGAGGCCAAAATACGCGAAGCCCTCACGAAACGACTGCCAAACTTGCCGGCGATCAACAGCGTGACAAAGACACCCATGAATGGTCTGTACGAGGTCCGTTTTGGTGAAACCGAACTGCTTTACACCGACGCGGCTGGCGACTACATCTTGCAGGGTGTGTTGGTTGACCTCAAGGCAAAACGCAATTTGACACAAGAACGGATGGACCAGCTGAGCGCCATCCCGTTTGATCAGCTCCCATTCAAGGATGCCTTCACGATTAAACGAGGCAACGGGAAACGGCAAATAGCTGTTTTTGAGGATCCCAACTGTGGTTTTTGCAAGCGATTTGAGCGTGACATGATGAACGTGAATGACATCACGTTACACATATTTTTGTATCCCATACTCGGGCCTGACTCAACCTTAAAGTCAAAAGCCATTTGGTGCGCCAAGGACCGCGGCCGCGCGTTTGAGGACTGGATGTTGAATGAAACACCCTTAGACACAAAGGCCGTCAACTGCGACACCGCAGCGCTAGACCGAAACATTGAGTTTGGTAAAAAGCATCGGATTTCTGGCACACCTGCCCTGTTTTTCACCGATGGCACTCGGGTGCCCGGCGCCATTTCCGCTGCAGAAGTTGAGAAGCGGTTGGCCGCGATCAAATAAGCAATGCCCGTTCATTACACCGTCTCGCTGGGAGACCCAAACACCCACCTTTTGCAGGTTGAGCTTCGCGTCACTGCGCCAGCAAAGCGCCAGAAAGTTCGTCTACCCGTATGGATTGCAGGCAGCTATTTGGTCAGAGAGTTTTCGCAACACCTGCAAAACTTAACGGCGCGCCAAGGACGGCAGGGATGCGAGATCACGCAAAAAAGCAAAAACGAATGGCAAGTCAAGACCGACGGTAAGTCAGCGCTGACCTTGCGCTACGAGGTCTACGCATTTGATGCCTCCGTCCGTACCGCTTATTTCGACCAAAGTCGCGCGTTTTTTAACCCGACCAGCGTCTGCCTCGAGGTTGTGGGTGAGGCCGGAAACGCACACCGCATAACCGTCACCACCCCCACGGTGAGGGGCCTTTCACAATGGCGGCTGTCGACAGCGTTACCTGCCACTTCCGTTGATGCACGCGGTTTTGGCACCTACACCGCCGCTGACTACGACACCCTTGCAGACAGTCCTTTTACGGCGGGCGATTTTTGGCTGAGCCGCTTTAACGTACTGGGCATCCCCCATGAATTGGTTGTCACGGGGATCGGCAACAAAAACCAAGCTGGCTTTGACGTGACTCGCTTGGTCGCCGACACGCGCCGAATTTGCGAGGCTGAGATACAGTTTTGGCATGGCGACAGCGACCGCCAAACCGTGCCCTTCGAGCGCTATGTTTTTATGCTCCATGCCAGTCACGATGGCTACGGCGGCTTAGAACACAAAGCCAGCACGGCACTGATTTGCCAACGTGCAGATCTGCCGACCATGGGAGTGTCAGACGAGACACCCAACGAGGGCTACACGCAGTTACTGGGCTTGATTAGTCATGAGTACTTCCACACATGGAACGTCAAACGGCTGCGCCCCGCTGAATTGGCATCGATTGATTTCAAGCAAGAAAACTACACGGCGTTGCTTTGGTTTTTTGAGGGTTTTACCAGCTACTACGACGACCTGTTCTTGCAACGCACAGGCCTCATCAAGCAACAAACCTATCTCGATTTGGTTGCCAAAACAATCAACCAGGTCGCCGCAACACCGGGTCGGCACATCCAGAGTGTCGCGCAGGCCAGTTACGACGCATGGGTGAAGTACTACCGCGTCGGCGAAAACACACCGAATGCGACTGTCAGCTACTACACCAAGGGCGCGCTGATCGCGCTCTGCACCGATTTATTGTTGCGCAAACGCGGCAGTGATTTGGACACATTGATGCGCACCTTGTGGCACCGCACATCCGGGGGGCCAATGACTGAGGCAATGGTGAGTCAATCACTGCATGACCTGGGCTTTGAGGATGTTGCGGTCCAACTGCACGAATGGGTGCACACCACCGAAGATTTACCGATCGCGGCCCTGCTTGGTGATTTTGGCGTCAGCTTAAAGCCTAAAACTGCGCCGCTCGCACAGCGACTCGGGCTGCGCGTTAACGAGCGCGATGGCATCCGAATCACCCATGTGGCACGCGGCGGCGCTGCAGAGGCGGCAGGTATGGCGGCTGGCGATGAGTGGCTGGCTTTAGGCTGCGGCAATGACATTTGGCGCGTAAAAACACTGGTCGACGCCGAGCGGATTGCAAAGTGGCAACCCAGCGTTAAAGGAGCGGAACTGACGGTCTGGTTGTCACGCGATGGCCGTCTGCAGCAAGCCCCACTGACCTGGCCTGACAACCAACACCGTGCGACCGCCCAATTGCAGATCAGTGACCATGAAAAGCTCCGTCGTTGGCTGACCCCTTAACACTCGCACACATTTAAATACAGGAGACCCTGAATGACTGAAGTGAACCCAGAATCCGTGATTCTCACGCGCACAGAAGGCCGTGTCGGCATTGTGACGTTAAACCGTCCAAAGCAGCTCAACGCACTGAACGACACGCTCATGGATCAACTGGGAGCAGCACTGCTCGCGTTCGACGCTGATCCCAATATCGGCTGCATGATCGTCACCGGCAGCGAGAAGGCCTTTGCGGCAGGGGCCGATATCGCGGCCATGGCAAGCTTCACGTTTTCCGACGTCTACAGCAACGAGTACATCACCCGAAACTGGGACCCCATCAAGCGTGTGCGCAAACCCATCATTGCTGCCGTGCAAGGCTTTGCACTCGGCGGGGGCTGCGAGCTGGCCATGATGTGTGACTTCATCATTGCGGGTGAAAGTGCCAAATTCGGCCAACCGGAAATCAAGCTCGGCGTCATCCCAGGTGCGGGCGGCACGCAACGCTTACCGCGTGCTGTTGGCAAAGCGAAAGCCATGGACATGGCATTGACAGGCCGCATGATGAACGCGGAAGAGGCCGAACGCGCAGGCTTAGTCAGCCGCGTCATCCCCGATGCCCAGTTGATGGACGAGGTACTCGGTATCGCACTGACCATTTGCAATTTCTCGATGCCAAGCGTGATGGCCGCAAAAGAGGCCGTCAACCAATCCTTTGAAGGTAGCCTGAGCGAGGGCGTGCACTTCGAGCGGCGATTGTTCCATGCGATGTTTGCGACGGAAGATCAAAAAGAGGGGATGCGTGCGTTTCTAGAGAAGCGAAAGCCAGACTTCAAGCACCAGTAAGCCTCGATCGGCCAAGGCTAAAAATTTTTGAAAGCGGCTCAAATTCGAAGAAAATTTGTGGCTATAATTTCAGGCTCGGTGATATAGCTCAGTTGGTTAGAGCACAGCATTCATAATGCTGGGGTCGGTGGTTCAAGTCCACCTATCACCACCAAACACAGCGGACACCAGTTGGTGCGCGCCCAAAACCCCAGTTTCATGCGGAACCGGGGTTTTTTTTCGCTCATCCACTTACAATAGAGTCTCGCGCGGTGATGCCGCGCGCCGGCCACTGGATCTACACCACGCAACGCCGGCCCTGGCCCGTTTGCGCGTCCTCAAACAAGGCACGCGCAAAAGCCATTGAATGGGGTCAGCTTGCGTACAAACGACGACAAACGACACCATGAGCAAAAAAGTATTCATCAAAACGTTCGGCTGCCAAATGAACGAGTACGACTCCGACAAAATGTCGGATGTCTTGAATGCAGCGCAAGGCTATGAGCCGACCCAAGATGTTGATGAGGCTGATTTGATTTTGTTCAACACCTGCTCCGTGCGCGAAAAAGCACAGGAGAAGGTTTTTAGCGACCTCGGCCGTGTGAAGCACTTAAAGAAAAAAGGTGTTTTGATCGGCGTGGGTGGTTGTGTTGCCAGCCAAGAGGGAGACGCCATCATCGCCCGCGCACCGTTTGTCGACGTGGTGTTTGGCCCGCAAACATTGCACCGTTTGCCAGAGTTGTTGAACGAGCGCGAGCGCGCCAACAAGCCCCAAGTTGACATCAGTTTTCCCGAAATCGAGAAGTTTGATCACTTGCCCCCTGCTCGCGTGGATGGGGCCAGCGCCTTTGTGTCGATCATGGAGGGCTGCTCGAAGTACTGTAGCTACTGTGTCGTGCCCTACACCCGAGGCGAAGAGGTCAGCCGCCCCTTCGATGACGTGTTGGCTGAGGTTGCAGGCCTCACAGCACAAGGCGTCAAGGAAATAACGCTTCTCGGACAGAACGTCAACGCGTACCGCGGCATCATGGGCGATACCGCCGAGATCGCTGACTTTGCCTTACTGATTGAATACGTCGCAGCCTTGCCGGGAGTGGAACGCATCCGTTTCACAACAAGTCATCCAAAGGAGTTTACGCAGCGCTTGATTGACGTCTACGAGCGCGTCCCGCAACTCGTCAGCCACCTGCACTTACCGGTTCAACACGGAAGCGACCGTATTCTGATGGCGATGAAGCGTGGCTATACGGCACTCGAATTTAAAAGCACGGTAAAAAAGTTACGTGCCATCCGACCCGATATCGCCATGAGCTCTGACTTCATTGTCGGTTTCCCGGGTGAAACCGAAGAGGATTTCAACAAAATGATGAAGCTCATCACTGACGTGGGTTTCGATACCAGCTTTAGCTTCATATTCAGCCCACGTCCGGGTACCCCAGCTGCTAACTTGCCAGATGACACACCGCACGATGTCAAGCTAAAGCGCCTGCAGCATCTTCAAAGGGTGATTGAAGAGAACGTTCAATCCATCAGCGCGCGTCGACTGAACACGGTTCAACGCGTACTGGTCGAAGGCCCATCCAAGAAAGACCCAACGGAATACATGGGCAGGACAGAGTGCAACCGGATTGTCAACTTCCCTGCTGGACCCAATCCCACGCGGTTGAAAGGTCAGATGCTGGACCTCAAAATCACGCAAGCGTTGCCACACTCGCTGCGTGGTGAGGTGGTGGTGGCGTAAGGCGGGTATCGGCGCCTCAACGCTAGGGCTTAACCCATGCCGGGAAAGCCCATCCCTTTCATGCCGCCCATGCGCTTCATCATCTTCATGAGGCCGCCACCTTTCATTTTTTTCATCATGCCCTGCATTTGCTCAAACTCTTTGAGCAAGCGGTTGACCTCCTGCACATGAACCCCCGCACCCGCAGCAATCCGACGCTTGCGCGTGGCTTTGATCAGCTCAGGTTTGGTGCGCTCTTGTAAGGTCATGCTACAAACAATGCCCTCCTTACGACGCATGTCGCGCTCGGCCTTGTTCATGTCCATTTCACCAGCCTTGGCCGCCATCTGAGCCGGCAATTTATCCACCAACTGTGACAGACCGCCCATGCTGCGCATTTGACGCAGCTGGTCTAGAAAGTCATTCAAATCGAAACCGCCGCCGCTTTTAACTTTGGTGGCCAACTTTTGGGCGGCTGCCATGTCGACACCGGCACTGACTTGCTCGACCAAAGCCAAGATGTCACCCATGCCCAGCACACGCGACGCGTGGCGATCGGCATCGAACGCCTCCAAGCCATCGATCTTCTCGCTAACGCCAGCGAATTTAATGGGCACCCCGGTCACATGACGCACTGACAACGCGGCACCGCCCCGGGAGTCACCATCTGTTTTGGTCAACACGATCCCGGTGAGGGGCAGCGCTTCTTTAAATGCACGAGCCGTGTTGATGGCATCCTGACCTTGCATGGCATCCACGACGAACAAGGTCTCAACAGGCTTCAGCGCAGCATGCAGGCCCGCAATCTCGGCCATTAACAACGCATCAATGGCGAGACGGCCAGCGGTGTCGACCAACAGGACATCAAAATAATGCTTTCGCGCATAGTCGAGCGCAGCGTTGGCAATGTCGATCGGCTTTTGCTCGGGTGTGCTGGGAAACCACTCGGCGCCAGCCTGCGCCGTCACCGTTTTAAGCTGTTCAATCGCTGCAGGGCGATAGACGTCGCCGCTCACAGTCAATACCTTCTTCTTTCGCGCAACCAGCCATTTCGCGAGCTTCGCGGTGGTGGTCGTTTTACCAGCGCCCTGCAAGCCCGCCATCAACACCACCGCCGGGGGTTGCGCGGCCAGATTGAGTTCCGGCGAGGCACCGCCCTCGCCGCCCGACATCAACGCCACCATTTCGCGATTAACGACGGCAACCAAGGCCTGACCGGGCGTCAAAGACCCCACCACCTCCTCGCCCAGCGCCTTCTCTTTGACCTGGGCAATGAAATCACGCACCACAGGTAAGGCGACATCGGCCTCTAACAACGCCATACGCACCTCACGCAACATATCTGAGACGTTGCTTTCGGTGATGCGCGCCTGGCCACGCATCGTTTTGACAATCCGCGATAAGCGTTCGGATAATGCTGAAGCCATAAAAATCTCTATTTTTGAGGGTGCTGGCGTGCACCTATAAACCGCCGGTCAGCGTTAAACTGTAGCCATGATTCTAACGACCAGTCCATTGTTGCTCGCATGCTCTCTCGCAGCTGCCGTTGGCTATTTGGTTGTCGCCCTCGGCCATCGGGCGCTTGGCACGCGCGCGACCCAGGGCATTTGGATGCTTACATGGGCGCTCCATGGCGCATCGCTCCTTATTTATTGGATGGAGAGCCCGGGTCGCTTCGGTTTCGCCTCTGCCATTTCGGTCACAACCTGGCTGGTCTCAACGATTTATGGGATCGAAACGCAACTCCAACCCAAGCTTCGAGCGCGCTGGACGCTGGCCACCCTGGGAGCAGCCGCGGTAATCCTGAATTTGCTTTACCCGGGCAGCGTTCACCCTCGGCTGCCCTCGGTTTGGTTGCCACTCCATTGGGCACTGGGGATTGCATCCTACGGGTTGATCGGTGCAGCGGTATTCCATGCCCTCCTTCTGCGCCGCGCAGATGAAGCCATGCGTCACGCGCACGCGGAAGATGGGCAAATGCCCGTTTTGGCGCTCGAACGTTTGATGTTTCAGTTCGTCGCAGCAGGCTTCCTTTTCCTCAGCGCAACCTTGGTCGCTGGTGTCGGCTTTGCGGAGGTTTTGTATGGCAACGGCTGGCGATGGGACCACAAAACCGTTTTTTCCGTTTTGGCCTGGATCAGCCTTGCCACGCTACTGACCGCCCGCTGGCGTCTGGGCTGGCGCGGTAAACGTGCCGCACGGCTGCTCTATGTTTCGGCTGGCCTCCTCGTCATGGGCTATGTCGGCACCCGATTTGTTCTTGAAGCCCTCTTGCATCGCGGCTAACTTACGCCATCACCATGAAGTTTTTTGTCGTCTTATTAGTGATCATGCTGGGCGTTTGGCTTTGGAAGCGGGATCGGGCATCGGGACAAGACGAATCCGTCAAACCCAAAAAGCCAAAAGCTGCGCCGCCACCGAACATCGCCTCGGCCCGCCCAATCGTGCCCTGCCTGCACTGCGGCACACACGTCGATATGGCCGAGACGGTTCAGGGCCGCTTGGGCCGATACTGCAGCAAAGCGCATTGCACCGTTCATGGTGATCGGCCCCTTTAACGCGCGTGAAAATTCCACAGCCCCCCACACAGCGACCCCACACTGAGCAGCAATGGGTCAATGGGTGGTTGCGAAGCGCCCAGCGGATCGATTCCCCCAATTTTGGGCCTCGCCCAATCAACAGCGTGGTTGATCTGGTTGTTATCCACTCCATCAGCCTGCCGCCCGGAGAGTACGGCGGCGATTTTGTTAGCCAACTCTTTACCAACCAATTGGCTTGGGATGCGCACCCCTACTTTCAACAAATCAGAGGCGCTGAGGTTTCGGCACATTTCTTCATTCGACGGGATGGCCACCTCATCCAGTTCGTAAGTACCCTCGACCGGGCTTGGCATGCCGGCCAATCAGAATGGAATGGGCGAGGAAACTGTAACGATTTTTCCATCGGCATCGAGCTTGAGGGTCTCGAACATCACCCCTTCGAGGGCGCTCAATACGAGCGCTTGCGTCAGCTGATCTGGTCAATTCAAGCCGCGTACCCCACCGTCGGTGATGTGGTGGGACATTCGGACATCGCGCCCGGACGAAAAGAAGATCCTGGACGCGCCTTTAGGTGGGAATTTTTTGACTAAACGCAGCCAAAAACGACGCCGGCATACTCCAACGTAAGCCATTGGTCTTCAAATATTTGCCCCATTTTGGGGTGATTTTCCAAATCGGTGAAAACACTAGGTATAGTGTGTTGAAGCAGGGTCAAACACTAGGTATAGTGTTGCTTGTGCTTTAGAGATCGCGCTATTTCGCAGCAGATCCAGCGCATAAATTGCCGGTCTGCCGCGCCATTCCGTGTCGGCAGAGACATCACATAAAAAATAACTGAAAGCGAACATATGCAAACTGCAACATCAACACCCGAGGCAATCCGGCAAACGCCCGCCAGCACCAAACCCACCGCATCGATGACCGATGCGAGCGCTTACGCGCAACACCAGATCATCCGACGCAACGGCGCCGTCGTTCCCTTCGAGCCGAGCAAGATTGCGATTGCCATGATGAAGGCCTTTCTGGCTGTACATGGTGCGCAAGGCGCAGCATCTGCAAGCGTTCGTGAGACGGTAGACGAGCTCACGCAGGGTGTGGTTCGCGCGCTGTTACGCTCACGTCCCGGCGGCGGCACCTTCCATATTGAAGACATTCAGGACCAAGTCGAACTCGGGTTGATGCGCGGCAGTCACCACGAAGTGGCACGCGCTTACGTTCTTTACCGTGAGCGCCGCGCACAAGAGCGTCAACAGAATAAGCAGGCAGCAGCGCCGGCCGCCACTGAGAGCACCATTCACGTCGTCGACAACGGCCAACGCATCCCCCTGAACATGGCGGCGCTGCGCGATTCGATATTGGCTGCCTGTGAAGGTTTGAATGCTGACGTCCGCCCAGAACCCATCCTCAACGAGACCATTCGTAACCTATACGACGGCGTGCCTTTTGACGAAGTTCAAAAGGCATCGATTCTTGCGGCACGTACGCTGATCGAAAAGGAGCCTGACTACACCTACGCGACAGCACGCTTGCTCTTACAAACGATCGCAAAAGAAGTTCTGGGTCGCCCGGTGAGCCAAGCGGAGCTGAACGCGGCTTACGCGGGCTATTTCCCAACCTTCATCCAAAAAGGTGTTGACGCTGAGTTGCTCGATGAACGCCTGGCACAGTACGACCTTGAGCGTCTGGGTGCCGCGCTGAAACCTGAGCGGGACTTCCAATTCGACTACCTCGGCCTCCAAACACTCTACGACCGTTACTTTTTGCACGTCCGTAAGCAACGCATCGAATTGCCACAGGCTTTCTTTATGCGTGTCGCCATGGGTCTGGCTCTCGAAGAAATCGACCGTGAGGCGCGTGCCATCGAGTTCTACGAGGTGCTGTCTAGCTTCGATTTCATGTCCAGCACGCCGACACTTTTTAACAGCGGCACCTTGCGTAGCCAGTTGTCATCGTGCTATCTGACGACCGTGCCTGACCACCTCGACGGCATCTACGAATCGATCAAAGAGAATGCGTTGCTGTCTAAATTTGCCGGTGGATTGGGCAATGACTGGACGCGAGTCCGCGCGCTGGGCTCACACATCAAGGGCACCAATGGTGAATCTCAAGGCGTTGTGCCGTTCTTGAAGGTTGTCAACGACACGGCTGTGGCTGTCAACCAAGGCGGCAAACGCAAGGGTGCCGTTTGCACCTACCTTGAATCCTGGCATTTGGACGTCGAGGAATTTTTGGAATTGCGTAAGAACACCGGTGACGACCGTCGCCGTACGCATGACATGAACACCGCCAACTGGATTCCCGACCTTTTCATGCGCCGCGTCATGGAACGCGCTGATTGGACGCTGTTCTCGCCAGCCGACGTTCCCGACCTGCACGATCTTTTCGGTTCAGCGTTCGAGCAAGCCTATGTGGCTTACGAGGCTAAAGCCGATCGCGGTGAAATCACCCACTACCGTCGCCTGCCCGCGACCGACTTGTGGCGCAAGATGCTGACGATGCTGTTTGAAACCGGTCATCCATGGATCACCTTCAAAGATGCCTGTAACGTCCGGTCACCACAGCAACACTGTGGCGTCGTGCACTCGTCTAACCTTTGCACCGAAATCACGCTCAATACCAGTGATACGGAAACCGCTGTCTGTAACCTCGGGTCTGTCAACCTGTCACGTCACCTCAAGGACGGCGCGAACGGCAAGGAACTGGATCACGACAAGTTGCAACGCACGATCACAATTGCGATGCGCATGCTCGACAACGTGATCGACATCAACTACTACGCCGTGAAGAAGGCGCGTGACTCGAACATGCGTCACCGCCCTGTTGGCCTGGGCATTATGGGATTCCAGGACAGCTTGTATGAAATGCGCACGCCCTACGGCTCTCAAGCTGCGGTTGATTTCGCTGACCGGGCCATGGAGGCGGTTTGCTACAACGCCTACTGGGCGTCCAGCGACTTGGCAAAGGAACGTGGCCGCTACAGCACCTTTACCGGTTCACTGTGGGACAAAGGAATCCTGCCGTTGGACACCATTGACTTGCTTGAGAAGGCGCGTGGCGGCTATGTGGAAGTCGATCGCTCTTCGACCTTGGACTGGGATGCATTGCGCCAGAAAATCAAGCAAGACGGTATGCGTAACTCGAACTGTGTTGCCATTGCCCCCACAGCGACCATCTCCAATATCATCGGCGTGGACGCGTCAATCGAACCCAGCTTCGGTAACCTGTCCGTGAAGTCCAACCTTTCCGGTGAGTTCACGATCGTGAACAGCTACTTGGTGCGCGACCTCAAGCGTCTCGGCTTGTGGGATGACGTCATGGTGATGGATCTGAAACACTTTGATGGTTCATTGAGCGCGATAGACCGCGTGCCCGACGAGATCAAAGCGTTGTACGCCACAGCCTTCGAAATCGACACCAGCTGGCTGATAGAAGCAGGGGCACGTCGCCAGAAGTGGATTGATCAAGCGCAATCTTTGAACATCTACATTGCAGGTGCTTCAGGTAAGAAGCTGGACGAGACCTACAAACTCGCGTGGCTGCGTGGCCTCAAGACCACGTACTACCTCCGCACGATGGCTGCGACAAGCATTGAAAAGTCGACTGGCCGCGCAGGTCAGATGAACGCTGTTTCAAACCAGTCGGCGCCGCAAAGCGCAGCCGCGCCAGCTGCGGCTGCCGCTGCTGTTGCCGCAACAGATGTGAAGTTTTGCGCCATTGACGACCCTGGATGTGAGGCTTGCCAATAAAGCGATGCGCGCTGTTTGAGAAATAAATTCGCAAACAGCGCAACTCAAAAACAAGACGTACAGAACCTACTTTTTTAAAAACACAAAGCGTAAAAAAACCGATGCAAAAGCACAACACAACGGTTAAGAAATAAACCGATTTGCTTTTCTTTTTTTTATGTCGCTTTGATAATTCAACGAAACGGATACACAACTCATGCTGACTTGGGACCAAGAAAATTTAGCGACCGCTCAAACGCCAACGGCATCACCCGAAACGTCGTTCAATGACGTGCCAACAAAGGTATCCCCATCTGCTCGCGCTAGCGAATCCAGCATCGCCTCAAGCTCTGGTGCACACACCATGGCTGCGCCCTCAGCGGGCCGTGTTAAGGCATCGGACAAACGCATCATCAACGGCAAAACCGACGTCAACCAACTGGTGCCCTTCAAGTACAAGTGGGCCTGGGAAAAGTATTTGGCGAGTTGCGCCAACCATTGGATGCCGCAAGAGGTCAACATGACGCGCGACATCGCCCTCTGGAAAGACCCAAATGGTCTGACAGAGGATGAGCGTCGGGTCGTTAAACGAAACCTCGGTTTCTTCGTTACCGCTGACTCACTGGCTGCGAATAACATCGTTCTCGGAAGCTACCGTCACATCACAGCGCCGGAATGTCGTCAGTTTTTGTTGCGTCAAGCGTTCGAAGAGGCGATTCACACGCACGCCTACCAGTACATTGTTGAGTCGCTGGGTTTGGATGAGTCAGAAATCTTTAACGCCTACAACGAAGTTCCGTCAATTCGCGCCAAAGACCAGTTCCTGATTCCCTTCATCGATGTGCTGTGTGACCCCAACTTCAAGACGGGTACGCTGGAAACCGATCAAGCACTCTTGAAGTCCCTGATTGTGTTTGCATGCTTAATGGAAGGCATGTTCTTCTACGTTGGTTTCACTCAAATTCTTGCGCTGGGTCGTCAGAACAAGATGACGGGTGCAGCAGAACAATACCAATACATCTTGCGTGATGAATCCATGCACTGTAATTTTGGTATCGATGTTATCAACCAGGTAAAGCTTGAGAACCCTGGTCTTTGGACAGCTGAATTCAAGGAAGAAATTCGCGCCTTATTCATGGAAGCTGTTGAACTTGAATACCGATACGCGGAAGATACGATGCCCCGCGGCGTCCTCGGTCTTAACGCGTCAATGTTCAAGGGATATTTGCGGTATATTGCAAATCGTCGTGCACAACAAATCGGATTAGAGCCATTGTTTGCAGCCGAAGAAAATCCATTCCCTTGGATGAGCGAAATGATTGACCTCAAGAAAGAACGCAACTTCTTTGAAACACGTGTCATTGAATACCAAACCGGTGGTGCCCTCTCTTGGGACTAACAACGTTTGATGCAGCAGACTTTTACTAAGCCCGCAACCTTGTCGTCCGATAAGGTTGGGGGCTTTTTCGCAGAATTCTATGGTGTTGCAGTGGAAACGACGCAGGTCTTTCGTGCTGCAGAATCATTGAATCGCTACTGATGCGGTAACGCTTCAGTGGTGTTATTTGAAAATCCAAAAAGGAGAAAATCATGGCAACTGCAAAAAAGGCAACAGCTAAAAAGGCTGCTGCAAAAAAACCCGCCGCTAAAAAAGTAGCTGCGAAAAAACCCGCAGCGAAGAAAGTAGCTGCAGCGAAAAAGCCAGCAGCCAAAAAAGTAGCGGCGAAGAAGCCTGCTGCGAAGAAGGTCGCTGCGAAAAAGGTCGTTGCTAAGAAGCCGGCTGCTAAAAAAGTAGCCGCTAAAAAGCCAGCAGCCAAAAAAGTTGCAGCTAAGAAGCCAGCAGCTAAAAAAGTAGCCGCCAAAAAGCCAGCAGCCAAAAAAGCCGCTGCTAAAAAGCCTGCTGCCAAGAAAGCCGCAGCTAAGAAGCCAGCCGCCAAAAAAGCCGCTGCTAAAAAGCCTGCTGCCAAGAAGGCCGTAGCCAAGAAACCAGCGGCAAAAAAGCCCGCTGCTAAAAAGGCTGCTAAAAAGCCTGCCGCAAAGAAGGCATCCAAAAAGCCCGCTGCTCAGACCACTCTGACACCACAGGCTGCTTGGCCATTCCCCACATCTGACAAGCCTTAATGGCGAGTGCTTATCGTGGAATCGATTGGTCTTAGGACCAGTCGGCCCAGTAAAAACCCAAGATTTTTATCTTGGGTTTTTTTACGTTTATTGCGAGGCGGGGTAGCGCAACTCTGTTCTGTATTCACGCATTCGAATGCTGTCGTCAGCATCGATCGGCCACTCGAAGCGCAGGGCTGTTTGCGTCCCCGCAGCGAGCGCAGGCTGCGGCTTCACCCAATCATCTGCACCAAATCCCTGCTCGGCAAAGACCCCGCCACTGGCATCCGTTAGAACCAACCAAACCTCGGGGATCGCTAAGGGTTTGGAGGCCTCGTTCTCAAGCACAACGTCCAACTGTAAGACGTCCCCTGGCAATTGAACAACTGACGAGGAAATGATCCTAATCATGCGCAGATTTTTCTCTGGGGCAACCGTGCAACCCAATGGTTGGCATAGGGTCATCAGGCGATTAACGACACCTGGCCAGCGCAGCGCAATCGCGTCGCGCTCAATGTACGCCAACTGAACAACGGCTGCGAGCAGCAGGCCGCCAATCATGGTGTTAAGAAGCCCCTTTATCGCCGGGAACGACCACGGCCGATTCGTTACGCTTGACGACACCAGCGGTATCCGATCCGAGTCGGCCAAGGCCAACGACGCCGGCGCATCCAGTGGCGGATCATCACCCGAGAAAGCCGGCGTCGGTGCCCATTCTTCTGGCATCCCCGTTCGGGGTGGCGGCACCGCGCCTGCGTCTGTCTCAGAGGGAGGCAGGGTTGGGATACCCAAACGGGCAACCACGTCGAAGAGGAAATGGCAGCGACCGCAGCGCGCCCAACCATTCGATTGCTGAAGAGATGAGAGGTCGACGTGAAGCGCCGTCTCGCATTGCGGACACGGGGTGGTCGGGTGATCGGTTTCGGTCTGCTGTGCCATGCGTTGATCAACCGATCACTGCGTTTAGGTTACCTGCGCGCCCATAAGGACCCAACCATCCTCTTCATCAAGAACCGTGAGCGCGACATACGGTGCGTAAGCCTCCTGCAACTCCTGAACCTGACGCGACAAGATGCCGGCAAGCACCAGGTGCGAGCCCTTATCAAGGTGACCACACAACAAGGGGGCGAGCAACCGAAGCGGGGTGGCCAAAATATTGGCCAAAACCACATCGTATCGCCCGCTCGCTTTATCCGGCAGACCCGCTGTCAAGTGCACATGGTTGACGTGCGCGTTCGCGACCGTTGACTCAACGGCAGCAGGATCAATGTCGACCGCATCAATTGCGGTGGCACCGAACTTCGCGGCAGCCATCGCCAGAATACCGGAGCCACAACCGTAGTCCAAGGTTCGCTGACCCGAAAGGTCACGATTGGCAATCCAGCGTAAGCACATGCGCGTGGTTGGGTGTGTGCCTGTCCCGAACGCCAAACCCGGATCAAGGCGAAGGAATAGCGTTGCCGCAGCCGGTGGCTCATGCCAAGTCGGGACGATCCAAAATGTAGGCGTGATCTCAACCGGCGTGAACTGGGACTGGGTCAGACGGACCCAATCTTGGTCTTCAAGAGTTGTGATCGCTTGAATGGCACAGCCCTCAAAGAGGGCCATTTCAACGAGTGATTCAGCTGCAGACTCCGCTGACGCTTTGTCTTGGAATAGCGCCGTGACACGAGAGCGGTCCCAACCCGCCTCTGGTGCCGGCATATCGGGCTCACCAAACAGTGCTCGTTCTGCAGGGGTGTGCGCATCAGCGTCCTCTACCGACACACTGAGCGCCTCAAGCGCCTCAAGGACGTCACTGAGGGCCTCGACACGCGACTGCGGTGCGAACAACTTCAATTCAAACATGTCAACTTTCAAGGCCCTCAGTCAGCACACGCTCAGCGAGGGTGCTGCTCAAGCCATTTTTCAAGGTAATGAATATTGGTACCACCCGAAATGAAGCTGGCATCCACCATCAACTCGCGATGCAGGGGAATATTGGTTTTAATACCCTCAACCACCATTTCTGAGAGCGCCGTTCGCATCCGCGCAAGCGCTTGCTCACGGGTATCACCATAGACGATCAGTTTGCCAATCATGGAATCGTAATGGCTCGGTACGGTGTAGTTGTGGTACGCGTGCGAGTCGACGCGGACACCTGGACCACCCGCGGTATGCCAACCCGTAATTTTTCCGGGTGACGGCATGAAGTTGAAGGGATCCTCCGCATTGATTCGACACTCAATGGCATGACCCCGCAACGCGACATCCTTTTGGCTAAAGGGCAGCTTGCCACCGGCAGCGACTTCGATTTGTGTTTTAACAATGTCAATGCCCGTTACCCATTCGGTAACCGGGTGCTCAACTTGCACCCGCGTGTTCATCTCAATGAAGTAGAACTCACCATTCTCAAATAAGAATTCGAATGTACCCGCCCCACGGTAACCAATCTTTTTACACGCAGCAGCGCATCGCTCGCCAATTTTCTCGATCAAGCGACGAGGGATACCAGGCGCTGGCGACTCTTCGATGACCTTTTGATGTCGGCGCTGCATGGAGCAGTCGCGCTCACCCAGGTGGACGGCATTCTTGTGGGTGTCGGCGATGATTTGAATCTCAACGTGACGGGGATTTTGGAGGTATTTCTCCATGTAAACCGCGGGGTTGCCAAACGCACTGCCCGCTTCAGCCTTGGTGGTTTGCACCGCGTGAATCAAGGCCGCCTCTGTGTGAACCACACGCATACCACGGCCACCACCGCCACCTGCCGCTTTGATAATGACCGGATAACCGATTGACTTTGCGACTCGCTTGATCTCTACCGGGTTATCCGAGAGTGCGCCCTCAGACCCTGGAACCGTTGGAACACCCGCTCGGATCATGGCTTGTTTTGCCGAAACCTTATCGCCCATCAAGCGGATCGAAGCCGCCGTCGGACCGATAAAAACGAAGCCGGAATTCTCGACCCGCTCGGCAAAATCGGCGTTTTCACTCAAAAAGCCATAACCGGGGTGGATAGCCTCTGCGTCCGTGACCTCAGCCGCTGAAATAATGGCGGGCATGTGCAGATAACTCTGGCCTGACGGCGCAGGACCGATACACACCGCCTCATCCGCCAATTTCACATACTTGGCATCTCGGTCAGCCTCGGAATAAACCATAACGGCTTTGATGCCCATTTCGCGGCACGCGCGCTGAATACGCAGCGCGATTTCACCACGATTGGCGATGAGAATCTTTTTAAACATAGGCAACGATTATTCGATCTCAAAGAGTGGCTGGCCGTATTCAACCGCCTCACCGTCCTGCACCAATACGCGCGTGACGACGCCTGCATGGTCGCATTCGATTTCATTCAAAATCTTCATCGCCTCAACGATGCACAAGCGTTGCCCCACTTTGACGGCGTTACCGACATCCACGAAAGGCTCTGCACCCGGGCTGGCGGCGCGATAGAAGGTACCCACCATCGGCGACTTAACGACGTGCGCGGTTGGGGCGGGAGCGACTTCAGCGGCCGCGACGGGGGCAGGGCTGACCACCGCGGCGGCCGGCGCCGGCGCTGCAGGCGCTGCCACCGGCAATGCCTGATAGGCCACGGTCGCGTGCGGATCACTCTTAACGATGCGCACCTTGCCTTCGGCCTCAGTGATTTCTAGCTCAGAGACATTTGACTCGGATACCAAGTCAATCAGTGTTTTTAACTTTCGAAGATCCATTTAACAGCCCACCTCAGCGGTCATTTGTTGTGATGAGGCAGTGTACAAGATTAAAAACCGAAAGACACTTATAAAAAAAGAAACTAAATTGCTCTTAAAAACGGAAATATAGATACATTTACACAGTTTTAACAGACGTTGAATTCTTTTGACGCTCGCAGAGCGGGCAATCACATGTAACAGACTATCCTTAACCCAACGCCAACAAACGGGTCATCGCATCAAAGTCGTCATCCTGCAATTTACCCACCTTTTGATGAACGATAGCGCCTTTAGAGGACACCATGACAGTAAACGGCAGCCCACCACTCGGATTTCCCAAAGTCTTTGACAGTGCCGCACCCGCCATTCCAGCCAGTGCGATGTCAAAGCCCACAGGCCACTGGCCGAGAAAAGACTTAACAGCATCCGCGCGATCGACTGCGAGCCCCAAAACCTGAACGTTACCCCCATTTTGTTTATAGAAGGCATCAATTAACGGCATTTCCTCAACACATGGTGGACACCAAGTGGCCCAGAAATTAAGCAGCAAAGGCTTGCCTTGATAAGCAGCCATCGGTCGCGGCTGACCATCAAGACCCTGGAAGGTCTCCGAGAAAAGTCCCCGCACCGCTTCATCGGGAACGTCAGCTTCTCGATATCGCCAAGCAGCAAAACCCGCACCAAGACCCAACGCAGCACCTGCGGTTAGCCATGCGCGACGTGAAAAAGAACCGCTGCCCATCATGTACCTTCCTCTGTTTCAAATTCGGCCAAAAGGCGCTCAACGGCTTTCAAATCGCCACGGTCGGCCATGCCATCGCGACGCCCCTTACCGGGTTTGAGTGCCCCACGTAGGTCGTCAGCATCGTACAAAACCCAATGAATCGCTGTCGGCCATGTCCATGACCCCACGCGCTGTAACGTTGTCAGTGCGACCACCGGTTCGCCGCGAAAGCCTGTAATTTCCGTGGTTTCGTAGGGCACGCCTTGGTTTATCAAGTCGATTTCCGCCATCTTTGCGTCATCGCAGAAGAGCTGGATATAGATGTCACTCTGCGCTGTGGCGAGTCCACGCCACACCGCACCTGTCAGGTAAGGCTGATGCGCCGACATGGCACGCATGGCCGCTGTTGCCGCTTTGAGCAGTGTCACCATCGCCTGACGCTGGGTATCCGGACAGAAAATCGAAATGTGCGCGCGAACCGCATCTTCAATGATGAGGTTGTCCGGCAAAGGGGTTCGACTTGGCAGATCTAAGTCGGTCAACGCCTGTCGCTTTGCCGGTCCCCACTCCATCCCATCCTCTACGATGAGCCGCGCAGCCGTTGTGGCGATGGCTTCAATTTGTTCACTCATACGCCTATTGTGCCCTTTGATTCATGCGAACTCCGCCTAAAATTTCGGTATGCATATACACATCCTTGGGATTTGCGGTACTTTCATGGGCGGACTTGCCGCGCTCGCGCGTGAGGCTGGGCACACCGTAACAGGCTGCGACGCCAGTGTTTACCCCCCCATGAGCGACCAGCTGCAGTCGTTGGGTATCGATTTGATCGAGGGCTTCGATGCAAACCAATTAGCGGCGCTGCCACACAAGCCAGATCTATTCGTTATAGGCAACGTGGTCTCGCGCGCTCGGCACCCCGACGGCCGGTACAAATTTCCACTGATGGAGAAAATCCTCGACGATGGATTGCCTTACACCAGCGGGCCCGCATGGTTGCGCGACCATGTGCTCCAAGGACGGCATGTGCTCGCCGTGGCGGGTACGCATGGCAAAACCACAACCAGTGCCATGCTGACATGGGTGTTGATGGCCGCCGGCTTGGAACCCGGCTTTTTGATCGGGGGCGTGCCCCTCAATTTCGGGGTCTCAGCGAGGCTCGGTGCCTTGCCGCAAAACACGCAACGGCCTTACTTTGTGATCGAGGCTGATGAGTACGACACCGCATTCTTTGACAAACGCAGCAAGTTTGTTCATTACGGTCCCCGAACGGCGATTCTGAACAACTTGGAATTTGATCACGCCGACATCTTCGATAACCTCGCGGCGATCGAGCGGCAGTTTGCCCACCTGCTGCGAACCATCCCCAGCAGCGGATGCGTCATCCGCGAGGGGGACAGCGCAGCGCTGGGGCGCGTCGTCGAACAGGGGCTCTTTTGTGAGTCGCAAACCTTTGGCGGCGCCGAGGCCAATTGGCAGGCCATCGGGGGGGCCGACAAGTTTGATGTTCACCTCAACGGTGAGTGGGTTGGCCACGTCGATTGGGCTCTAAATGGTATCCACAACCAACGGAATGCATTGGCCTGCATCGCTGCCGCTGCGCATGTGGGCGTGGCACCCTCCGTTGCTTGCGCGGCGCTGGGCCGGTTCGAAAACGTGCGCCGCCGCATGGAGCTGCGCGGCACAGTGGACACCAAGGCGGGTGCCATCGCTGTTATCGACGATTTCGCACACCACCCGACAGCCATCAAAACCACGCTCGACGGCTTGCGCACCGCGCTAAAGCAATCAGCGCCTACCGCCCGGATATTGGCGGTCTTTGAACCGCGAAGCAACACCATGAAAACGGGCGCCATGAAAGACCAATTGCCGGCCAGTTTGGAAAGCGCTGACCTCTCGTTTTGTTACACACTCGGTCTCACGTGGGATGCAGAAACATCACTGAAACCACTCGGCAACCGCGCATCTTGCCATGCGGACTTGGCGGCATTGGTCGAAGCCGTTGTGGCGGCGGCAAGACCAAATGACCGTATTTTGTGTATGAGCAATGGCGGCTTCGGTGGCATCCACGATCGCCTGCTCGAAAAACTGAAAGAGCGCTTCACGCCTGGGGCATGAAGCGCTGGCGGTCAGCCGCGACGCGCCGCGATCGCCTCGGACAACAACGCCAAGGTCGCCTCAGAGGCATCCCAGCCCAAGCACGCATCCGTGATGCTCTGCCCATAAGCCAAGGCCGCAGGATCGTCCTTGCCAGGCGTGAACTTTTGCGCCCCCTCTGCCAAGTGGCTCTCGACCATCACGCCGAACACTTGCTTGGAACCCCCTCGGATTTGGGCGGCAATGTCGCGCGCCACATCCATTTGGCGCTCAAATTTCTTGCTGCTGTTTGCGTGACTGCAGTCCACCATGACCGTCGCTGGTAATTTTGCTGCCTCAAGCTCAGCACAAGCCTGCGCAACACTCTGCGCATCATAGTTAGGGGCTTTACCGCCGCGCAAAATAACGTGACAGTCTGGGTTGCCTTTTGTTTGAACAATGGCGACCTGCCCTGTTTTGTGGACTGACAAAAAATGGTGCGGTCGCGCTGCGGCTTGTATCGCGTCGGTTGCGATCTTGATATTACCGTCGGTGCCGTTTTTAAAGCCAATCGGCGCAGACAGACCAGAGGCTAACTCTCGGTGAACCTGGCTCTCAGTCGTCCGTGCGCCGATGGCTCCCCATGCAATCAGGTCACCGATGTACTGCGGTGAAATCACATCCAAGAACTCGCTACCGGCTGGCAGGCCCAAGCGGTTGATCTCAATCAACAACTGCCGCGCCATACGCAAGCCTTCGTCAATGCGGTAGCTCTCGTCAAGATAGGGATCGTTGATCAACCCCTTCCAACCAACCGTCGTGCGCGGCTTTTCGAAATACACCCGCATCACAATTTCCAATGTGTCACTGTATTTTTCACGCATGACTTTCAATCGACGCGCATATTCGATCGCAGCGGCGGGGTCATGGATCGAACAAGGCCCCATCACGACCAACAAGCGGTCATCGTTGCCATTCAAAATTTCACGAACGTTGAGTCGCGTTTTTGCAATCAGCTTTTCGACAGCACTCCCAGCGATCGGAAAGAAACGAATCAAATGCTCTGGCGGCGGCAAGATGTTGATCCCGTGAATACGCTCATCATCTGTCTCGCTGGTGCGATCAACCTGGCTGTACCACTCGTTGGTCGTCTGCTTGGCAATGCCATTTTTTGCTACCGTCATTTCGAATCCTTTAAATGGCCTTCAGAGGCCTGGTGGGAAAACAAAAAAAAACCGCCGGTGGACGGCGGTTTGTTCGGAGTAAGTCGTTTGGCTCAGACTTGTTTCTCTCGACCGCCGAATGCGCGTGAGATAAAAAAGTAACCAAAGAAAAACGACCAATTGCTCATAGGAATTAAATATAGCACAAGTTTTTTGCCATGGCTGTTGTCGGCATCAAGCCGTACCACCAACCGTTAGACCGTCCACCCGAAGCGTTGGTTGCCCGACGCCCACTGGCACACTCTGCCCCTCTTTTCCGCAGGTACCGACCCCCGAGTCCAAGCGCATGTCGTTGGCAATCATACTGACGCGAGTGAGTGCATCCGGGCCATTGCCCACAATGGTTGCACCTTTCACGGGGTATTGGGGCACCCCTTTTTCCACCCACCATGCCTGGCTGGCCGAGAACACGAACTTCCCCGAAGTGATGTCGACTTGCCCACCGCCAAAGTTTGTGGCGTACAAACCCTTATCAATGCTGGCCACAATCTCCTCGGGCGTTTTATCGCCGCTAAGCATGTAGGTATTGGTCATGCGGGGCATGGGGACGTGCGCGTAGCTCTCACGACGCCCATTTCCGGTTGGCTCGACACCCATCAAGCGCGCATTCATGCTGTCCTGCATGTAACCCCGCAAAATGCCGTCCTCAATCAGGACGTTGCGCTGCGTCGCCTGACCCTCGTCGTCGACATTGAGCGAGCCCCGGCGGTCAGCGATGGTGCCGTCATCCAAAACAGTGACGCCTTTGGCCGCCACGCGTTGTCCGATCTTGCCAGCAAACGCGCTGGAGCCTTTTCGATTGAAGTCACCTTCTAAGCCATGCCCAACCGCCTCGTGAAGCAGAATTCCCGGCCACCCAGAACCCAACACGACCGTCATTTCTCCGGCAGGCGCAGGACGCGCATCGAGGTTGGTTAAGGCCGCGGTAACCGCCTCGTCAACATACTGCGCAACCAAGGCGTCGTCGAACATGTCGAGCCCCAGACGTCCGCCGCCCCCCGCACTACCCATTTCCCGACGCTCGCCTTGCTTCGCAATCACGGTGACCGACAAGCGGGACAACGGGCGCACGTCGGCGGCCATCAAACCATTTGCGCGAGCGACCAAAATCACTTCGTATTCGCTCCCCAAACTGGCCATGACTTGCACCACACGGGGATCACGACTCTTCGCCAATCGCTCGACTTTTTCGAGTAACGCCACTTTGGCTGCGCTGTCCAGTGCGCGCGTTGGGTCGGTTGGCAGATACAACTGCCGCGCCTTGGCGATGCGCTTTGCAGGCACCTTGACGCGCTGCTGCGCGCCCTGGTTAGTGATGGTACGAACGGCATGGGCAGCGTCACGAAGGGCGGTCCATGAAAGATCGTCAGAGTAAGCAAAAGCCGTCTTTTCACCGCTGATGGCGCGAACACCTACGCCTTGATCAATCGAAAAGCTGCCGCTCTTGACAATACCCTCTTCCAGACTCCACCCCTCCGCACGGGTGTATTGGAAATACAAATCGGCGTCGTCAACGCCAGTGGCCAGCATGTCCCCGAGCGCTCGGCGCAAATGGGTCTCCGTCAGGCCATGGGGCGCCAACAATGTTTCGTGTGCGGTTGCCAGGCGCGCTAAGGTGGGTTCGCGTGAAATCATGGTGTTATTGTAGAAAGAACTGTTTAAGTTTGCGTACCCTTAGCTGAAGCAAGGGTTTGCACGAAAGACAACATCGCACTGTCATCCGCATCACCCAGGCCACGCGCCATCGCTTCAGCGAAAGTTGCCTGCGCCAAAGCCCCAAGCGTTGGCTCAAAGCCGACCTGTGAGGCCGCTTCCATCGCCAATCGGCTGTCTTTTGCCAGCAACCCCATGTGGGCCCGAGTGCTGCTGTCGCCCGCCAATGCGCGTTCAAGGCGATCACTGGCGATCCAACTCTGCCCGCTGGATTGCGCGATGACAGACAAGGTTTGCACGGGGTCTAGTTGCAACCGCTGAGCCAGGGTCATCACCTGCGCGGCCCCAACCAAGTTAACGGCAGCCAGCAGGTTGTTCACCAATTTTGTTTTGGCGCCATCGCCGACGGTTTCGCCCAGGTCAAACACTGGGTGGGCCAATGCGGCCAGAACATGCCACCAGGCACGTCGCTTGGGCCCCGCGACCATCAAACTCATCGTACCCGCTGCGGCTCGAATGGGCCCGCCCGACATTGGGGCATCAATCATGTCAATGCCGGCCTCGCCTAAACGACAGGCGAATGCTTGGACGTCCTCCGGGCTCAAAGTCGGCGTGAGTAAAACCGTTAACTGACGGTGGTTTCCCGAACAAACGCCGCCCGGACCCCACAGGACCTCTCGGCAGTCATCACCGTTGACAACGCACACCACCAAAAGCGCACCCGGGGGCAGGTCGTCAACCACCGCCCTCGCGGATCCAGCGGTTTGGGCGCCAATGGCCGCCGCAGCCACTAAACGCTGAGGATCAATATCAAAGGCGATCGCTTGCCCACCAAGGGACCGCCATCGGGTTAGCATTCCCATGCCCATGTTTCCGACGCCGATGAACCCCAGCGTCGTTTGATCGATGGCGTCTGGCATGGTCATAGTCAGCGTTGCATGAGGCGCTTGGTGCGGGCAATTGACATCAAGATTCCAAGACCGATCCCGAGTGTCACCATCGCGGTGCCGCCGTAGCTGATGAACGGCAACGGCACGCCAACAACCGGCAAAATTCCGCTCACCATTCCCATGTTCACGAAACCGTAAACGAAGAAATTCAGCGTCAACGAACCCGCCAATAATCTCGAAAACAGGGTCGGCGCCTCCATCGCAATCATCAAACCACGCACAATGAGGAAGACCAAGCCGACTACCAGAAAGGTGGTACCAATCAGACCAAACTCTTCGCTGAACGCCGCATAAATGAAGTCGGTGGTTCGCTCGGGGATGAACTCCAAGTGGGTTTGCGTTCCCTGCATAAACCCCTTGCCGAGGATGCCACCCGAGCCGATGGCGATCATCCCTTGAATGATGTGAAAACCTTTACCCAGCGGGTCTTGATAAGGGTCTAAAAGCGTGCAAACCCGCTGTTTTTGGTAGTCGTGCAAAACCACCCAGTCAACGCCTTTCACACAAAGGGTTGGCTCCATGACGATCAAGGTGATGATGCCAATGACACCAATGACCAGCGGCGGAATGATCAAGCGCCAACTCAGCCCTGCAAAATAAATAACAAACAAACCGGACGCCAGCACAAGGAGCGATGTCCCCAGATCAGGCTGCGTCACGATCAGGCCGACGGGTATCAACAAGATCAAGCTGGCGACCAGAAAATCGAGTGGCCGCATCTGCCCTTCGCGTCGCTGGAACCACCATGCCAACATCAGAGGCATGCCGATTTTCATGATCTCGCTGGGCTGTATGACAACCCCGATATTCAGCCAACGCTGCGCGCCTTTTTTGGTTAACCCGAAAAGCGCGACGGCAATCAGCAGCGCCACGCCGAAGGCATATATCGGAACCGCAACCGTCAATAGCCGTTGCGGCGGCACCTGAGCCACCAAAAACAGCGCCGTTGCGGCAATCATCATGTTGCGACCATGATCCATGAATCGCGTGCCGTGATCAAACCCGACCGAGTACATGGTCGCCAAACCTGCGATGGCCAGGCAGAGCACAGCGGCCATGAGCGGGCCGTCGAATCCGACGAACCAAGGTGCCAGACGATGCGACCAGCTGGAATTTTTGATAACCACAGACATGCCAGTATTATCGACCCTGGCAACCGGTTTGGCGCGCCGATCCAATCCCCCTCGCTCACTGCCATTCGCTACCAAGGGAGGCCTCATGCGGACCACACACCTGCTCTACCTACACGGGTTTCGATCGTCGCCGCAGTCGATCAAGGCGAGGCAAATGGCCGTCTGGGTCAGTAAAAACCACCCCAATGTGGTTTGGGCCTGCCCAGCCCTTTTGCCCTCACCGGTCGAGGCGATGGCGCAGATCGAGGCATTGGTCCAAGACTGGCCAGCCAGCCACTCGGCGGTCATGGGCTCGAGCCTCGGGGGTTACTACGCCACAGCACTCGCACGTGCAAAAGGATGGCCCAGTGTGGTCATTAACCCAGCGGTGGCGCCCTACAACCACGGCGATCGGTTGGTCGGCACGTATCCGCTCTGGCACGACGCGTCACAACACATGACGTTCACCGAGGGCGACCTGGCCTCACTCAGGACCCTTGAGGTTCCCGCCGAGGTGGTTCCCACAAACACCATGGCGATCGTCGCCAAGGGCGATGAGGTGCTCGATTGGCGAGAAATGGCCAAACACTACCACCGAGCCCAGCTGCACCTGATTGCAGGCGGCGATCATGGTTTGAGCGACTTCGACCCCTGGTTAGAGCCGATTGCAGAGTTTCTCAAGTTGGCCGCCTAGGCGACGCCCGCCGCTTCGACCCAGCGCGCTCGCCATGGGACAATGGCGGCATGTACTTATTGTTTGAAGATACCGGTAAATTTCTCGCTGGCCGAATCCTGTCTGAGACGGACGCATCCGCTCAGGTGGAGATCGCATCGGGAAAGCGTCACAAAGTCAAAGCAACGCACGCGTTGCTGCGATTTGAGCAACCCGACCCAGCGCAACTGCTGGCTGATGCACAGACCACCGCGCAAGAAATTGACCTCGATTTAGCTTGGGAATGTGCCAGCGAAGATGAGTTTGGTTTTGCCAATTTGGCCGCAGACTACTTCGGCGAGAAGCCCTCGACGGTGCAGCTCGCCGCTGCGTTGCTCCGGCTGTACGAGGCGCCACACTATTTCCGCCGGGCGGGCAAGGGGCGCTTCAAAAAGGCGAGCCAGGACGTCTTGCAGCAGGCGTTAGCGGGTATTGCAAAGCGCCAAGCGATCCAAAGCCAGATTGACGCGTGGACGCTCGAACTCTCGCAAAAGACCTGTCCAGAGCCAATCAAAGCCCAGCTCTACAAAATTCTGTTCAAGCCCGATAAGAATGCGCCCGAGTACCGGGCCGTCGTGGCGGCGAGTAAGCAAACCCAAACCGGACCGCTGGCCTTGTTGGCGGAAGCCGGTGCGATTGACAGCCCCTTTGAGTTTCATTGGCAACGGTTTTTATTCGATCAGTTTCCAAAAGGCATTGGTTTTCCAGCCGTCACAGCGCCAGAAATTGATGCCGATGCGTTACCTTTGGCCGCGGTTCAAGCATTCTCAATCGATGATTCCAGCACCACTGAGATTGACGACGCCTTATCGGTACAAGGTATTGGGTCTGACACGGTCACGCTGGGTATCCACATTGCCGCACCGGCTTTGGCAATCCAGCCAGATGACCCGATTGACCAAATTGCGCGCACGCGCATGTCCACGGTTTACATGCCCGGTTACAAAATCACCATGTTGCCCGATGCGGTGGTTGCGCAATACACCTTGGCCGCTGGACGTGCGTGTCCAGCCCTATCCCTTTACGTGACCTTCAAAGCGGACGACTTCAGTGTGGTGTCAACCGAGACCCGATTGGAGCGAGTCCCTATCGCAGACAACCTGCGACACGACCAATTGGGTGAGGTGTTCAATGACACCTATTTCGACGATCCAGCGCCTGCCGCACACCCCGCTTGGGGACACGAGCTGCGTTGGCTAAACGGGCTGGCAAAGCACCTGAAAGCCCAGCGGGAGGTCGTTCGCGGCAAGCCTGAGAACTTCAACCGTCCTGATTACAACTTCAAACTCGAAAAGCCAGACGGTACGGACGCACTGCCCAACGGTGAGGAACGGGTCGAGATCGGTATCCGGCCACGCGGCTCCGCACTCGACCTCATCGTTGCCGAGGCGATGATTGTGGCCAACAGCACGTGGGGGCAATGGCTTGGGCAAATGGGCGTGCCTGGTATTTACCGCTCACAAGCCAGCTTGGCACCGGGTAACAAGGTCCGAATGGGTACAAAAGTGGCACCCCATGCCGGCATTGGTGTCCCCGCCTACGCGTGGAGCACATCACCCCTGCGCCGCTACACCGATTTGGTCAATCAATGGCAACTCATTGCTTGCGTTCGTAACGGCAACACCGCTGCGTTGGTCGCCCCCTTCAAGCCCAAAGATGCCCAACTGTTTGCAATCATCAGCGGTTTTGAGGCGAACTACAGCGCATACAACCAATTCCAAAATGCAATGGAGCGTTACTGGACACTGCAGTACGTCCGCCAAAACCACATCACCGAGGTGAGTGGTTCACTCTTCAAGGAAGACCTCGTCAGAGCGGACGGCCTGCCCTTGGTCTTACCCGTCATGGGCGCCCAGGGGTTGCCCCGAGGGGCGCATGTCCGCGTGTCGTTGAGCGACAGCGACCTGATGGCGCTTGATATCTCGGGTACCGTGGTCGAACGCTTGGACATTGACGATTCAGCGCCGTTTGAGGCGAACGACGAGACCGATGGTGACGGTGATGATGACTCAGCCACACTGAGCCTCAAAATCGCGGTCGATCTCGATGAGACAGAGGTGCCCACCGCCTCCTGATGGGGCATGCGGTCATTGCCATGCGACTCACGAATGGTCTTCTGATATCCACGGCACTTCACGCCAGCGTGCTGTTGATCGGGGATGCGCCACGCCAGACGGAGCGGCGTGATATCGCGGATCAAGGTCTCGAGGTGGTGCTGGTGAATGCAAAAAGCGATGCCATCCCAACAAATGCCCAGGCCATCGCACAGGTCAACCTCGCAGGCGGAGGTGAAGCGGCAGAGGCCATGGCGCGCTCTCCGGATCGCCCCAATCCCATTAAGCAAGCGGGCGAGACGCAGGTAAACACCGCGACCGGCGGCGGTACGCCGCGTGATGTGAGCCCCAAACCGACACCCGCATTGGCACAACTGCGTGCCCAAGAGCTGCAACTGTTGTCGACACTAAAGCAACGCTTGATCGCAACACCCTTGCTGACACGCGCGGATGTTGCAAGCCCCCTTGCCAACGACCTTACCGGCGTTGACAACGCACGTGCCGAGCGACTGCAGATGCTGGATCACATCGCCAAGCTTGAAAACGCGATTCTGGAGAGCAACCAACGCCCCAAGCGGCGCTTCGTGAGCCCAGCAACCAAATCAGCGGTCTATGCCAAATACTTTGACGATATGCGCGAACGCATCGAACAGCGAGGGACGCAATCGTTTCCGGTATTGAATGGTGAGCGCCTTTATGGCAACTTGATCATGGCCATCACCGTCAACCGCGACGGCCGGGTCCTGAGCGCCGAAGTCTTGCAACCATCACCGGTGGCGGCACTCAACCGTCACGCAACCGCGCTGGTGACAGCGATGCAGTTTGTCACTTTTGACCCAGCACTTGCCAAAGTCGCCGATGAACTGACAGTCGTGACACAATTTAACTTCTTAAAAGATCAGACCGTTAGCGCAACCCTCCAAGCGCCACGGTGACACCCCGATTCATTCGTGTAACCCACCACCGATGCGACACAACAAACGCCCCTCGCAAACGCGAGCCATCCAGCGTCGTCTACCGGCCAGCATCGTGCAGCTCGGAGGATGGTTGCTGATCGCCTTTTTGGGTCTTCAGTTGTTGGCGGTTGCGCGCATTGCAACCATGGTGGTTGTCGATCCGACGTCAACCAGCCTGCAACGCACGCAAGCCCTCAGGGTCATTGAGTCACAAGGTCTGCCATTTGGCTGGAAGCAAAAATGGGTCGATGAAACGGCCATCAGTGACCAACTCAGACGCGCCGTTATCGCCTCTGAAGATGACCAGTTCTTTGAGCACGGTGGTGTGGATTGGGATGCCATCCAAACCGCTTGGGAACGGAACAGCCGTGCGCAAGCACGGGCAGAGGCAAGGGCCTCCGCCAATAAAAAGAAACAGGGCAACAAATCGGCCAAGGTCGTTGGCGGCTCTACCATTACGCAGCAACTGGCAAAAAATTTATTGCTATCGGGTGAGCGCACCCTTTTAAGAAAAGGGCAAGAGTTGGTGCTCACTTTCGCCCTCGAAACCTTTTTGTCTAAGCACCGGATCCTGACGATCTACCTGAACAGTGTCGAGTGGGGCGAAGGCGTCTTTGGTGCGGAGGCAGCAAGCCGTCATTATTTTGGAAAGTCCGCCGCAAAGCTGAGCGCGCGCGAGGCAGCCAAGCTGGCGGTCATGCTGCCAAACCCCCGCTTTTACGAGGATAGACCCAACTCCGGCTATCTCTCACAGCGCACCAACACCATTGAGGCCCGCATGCAGATGGTGCGTCTGCCAAAACGCCAAACAAATCCGGGAGGTCGTGGGTGATGCGAATTTTGGGTATTGATCCGGGGCTACAGTGCACAGGATTCGGCGTCATCGATGTGAATGGGCACGCGCTGGGCTATGTTGCCAGTGGAACGATCAAAACGGGGGCTGCGAGCCAACTGCTACCCGCCCGACTGAAGATCTTGTTTGATGGCATCAATGAGGTGGTTGACACCTATCAACCCACCGTCGCATCTGTTGAGATTGTCTTTGTAAACGTCAACCCACAAGCCACTCTGATGCTTGGACAAGCCCGTGGCGCCTGCCTCACCGCACTGGTGTCGCGCGACCTACCCGTCAGCGAATACACCGCCCTGCAGATGAAGAAATCGATTGTCGGGTACGGCAAGGCGGCTAAATCGCAGGTTCAGGAGATGGTGATGCGGCTGCTAAGCTTGCCCGGCCTGCCTGGCCCTGACGCTGCCGACGCTTTGGGGCTTGCAATCATGCATGCGCAAGTGGCGAAAACAACAGCAGCGCTCAACCGTGTGACGGTCACCCAAGCGCGTAAAAGCGCCGCGTTTAAGGACGGCCGACATTACTGAACGGCTCTCGCCGCTACGCGGCGTCCCAAATATTCATGCCAATCAAAACGACGAAGAAGCCAACGCCAGCCAGGATGGTCCACTTCAGCAAAATGACGCCGAAACGGCGGTAACGCAAGTCACCTGTGATCATGTAGACCAGCAGCGCCAAGAGCGCGAGCCCCAGCGAACCAAACACCAAGAGGCGAGCAATCAACATCGGTAGGAAACCCCAATCACCATGCAAAGACCGGTTTTGTGAAGCCAGCGGGCGCGTGAGCGGCATCGCTGAATGAGACGATCTCGTAGGCATCTGGCTGCGAAAGGAGTGCGCGCAGAAGCTGGTTATTCATGGCATGGCCAGATCGGTATGCCGTGTAACTGGCCAGAAGAGGCTTGCCCAGCAGGTACAAGTCGCCCATGGCATCCAAAATTTTGTGCTTCACAAACTCATCGTTGAATCGCAGGCCATCGGCATTCAAAACCTTGACGTCATCCATCACGATTGCGTTATCCAGTCCACCACCGAGCGCAAGGCCACTGGCTCGCATCGTCTCAACGTCTCGCGTGAAACCAAAGGTACGTGCCCTCGCGATCTCACGCGCGTACTCGTGGGTTCCGATATCAAACGTCACGCTCTGGCCTGTGGCATTCACCGCAGGGTGCGAAAACTCGATCTCAAAACTCAATTTGTAACCGTGGTAGGGCTCAAGTCGCGCCCACTTCAACGTGCGTCCCTCGCCCTCACGTACCTCGACTGGCTTCAAGACTCGAAAAAACTTTTTCGGTGCGGGCTGCAAAACGACACCCGCACTTTGAAGCAAGTAGACAAACGACGCCGAGGAACCATCCAAAATCGGCACCTCTTCTGCGGAAATATCGACAAAGCAATTATCGATTCCTAAGCCCGCCAAAGCGGACATGAGGTGTTCGACCGTTAACACTTTGGCGCCATCCTTCGAAATGGTCGACGCCAAGCGGGTATCGGTTACGGATTCAGCGCTGACGGGGATATCGACAGGTTGCGGCAGGTCAACCCGGCGAAACACGATACCCGTGTCCACCTGCGCTGGGCGCAAGGTCAACTCGACACGCGCGCCACTGTGCAAGCCAACACCCGTGGCTCGCGTCAGTGACTTTAGCGTTCGTTGCTGCAACATGTCGGTATTTTATCGAGCAGCCAATACCCTTGCCTCAGTCCGCTTGTTTTCGTAGGAAGGCTGGGATTTCAAAGTCTTCCATGCCGCCCGAGGACAAGGCATTGACGCGCTCGCTGGCTTGCGTGCGCACGTTGTGCCACACGCGAGGCGCATTCGTTGGCAAACCGGCATAGGTACCTTGGTCGACGGCGTTGCCCTCTGCGCCATTGGCACTAATCGGCATGTTATCGGTACCGGTGCGCAGTACCTTAAGTGGTGGGCTTTGACGGCGGCTTGCGGCACGCGCCAAACCGGTTGCCACAACCGTGACCCGAATTTCTTCGCCCAGGCTGTCGTCATATGCGGTACCGTAAATCACATGGGCATCGGGTGATGCGTATGCGCGGATGGTCTCCATCGCCAGGCTTGACTCTTTCAACTTCAAAGAGCCCTTGGCGGCACTGATCAGAACCAGCACGCCACGTGCGCCAGAGAGGTCAATGCCCTCCAACAATGGGCATGCAACCGCCTGCTCAGCAGCCAATCGTGCACGATCGGGACCACTTGCAGAGGCCGTTCCCATCATGGCTTTGCCGGGCTCACCCATCACGGTTCGCACGTCCTCAAAGTCAACGTTCACGTGGCCGGGTACATTGATGATTTCAGCGATACCGCCCACGGCGTTTTTCAAGACATCGTTTGCGTGGCCGAAGGCCTCTTCTTGTGTGATGTCATCGCCATAGACCTCCAGCAACTTGTCATTCAGCACAACAATCAGTGAGTCGACGTTGGCCTCCAATTCGGTCAAGCCACTGTCAGCGTTTGACATTCGCTTTTGACCTTCGAAGTCAAAAGGTTTGGTCACGACGCCCACCGTCAACACGCCCATTTCCTTTGCAATGCGGGCGATGACTGGCGCGGCACCTGTGCCCGTGCCACCCCCCATACCTGCAGTGATGAAGAGCATGTGTGAGTCGGCAATGGCTTCGCGAATTTCTTCAATGGCCATCTCTGCGGCTTCACGGCCTTTTTCCGGCTTGCTGCCTGCGCCTAAGCCGGTTGCACCGAGTTGAATCAACTTGTGTGACGCACTCTGGTTCAGAGCCTGCGCGTCGGTGTTGGCGCAAACGAACTCCACACCATTCACGCCAGAGGCGATCATGTGCGCAACCGCGTTACCGCCGCCACCGCCAACGCCGATGACTTTGATACGCGTGCCTTGGTTGAACTCTTCAACTTCAATCATGTCGATGGTCATATAAAACTCCTAGGAAAATCTAAAAAAATAAAAACGGTTTGGGCTTGATCAACCATCACGGTCGCCATCGCCTTCGTTCGGTTGAAAAATCTGAACCGGGATCAAGCCCCTGATACGGCGGTGTTGACTTGAAGCCGAGTGGCCGCATGCGGGCACCGCCACGCAGACTTGGGTTAAACAGTTTGTGCATCAAAACACCCCCATAAACCAGTCTTTCAGGCGGCTGAATGCCGACTGCATGGAGCTCGCCTTTTGGGCGACCGTTTGCCCGCGCAGACGTGCCAGTCGCGCTTCCTCTAGCAATCCCATCACTGTCGCCGCGCGGGGGTGAGCAACGATGTCCGACAACGCACTCGCGTGGGTCGGAACGCCGCGGCGAACGGGCTTCAGGAAAATGTCCTCGCCCAGCTCGATCATCCCGGGCATCACCGCGCTCCCACCGGCCAGAACGATGCCTGACGACAGGACTTCCTCGAACCCAGAGTCACGAATCACCTGTTGAACCAACGAAAAGATTTCCTCGACGCGGGGTTCAATCACGCCCGCAAGGGCCTGGCGGCTCAGCATCCGTGGCGCGCGGTCGCCAAGGCCAGGAACCTCGACCTGGGCATCAGGATCAGCCAATAGCTGCTTGGCACAACCGCTCAACACCTTGATTTCCTCGGCGTCTTTCGTTGGTGTGCGCAATGCCATTGCGATGTCATTGGTAATCAAGTCACCCGCAATGGGAATCACGGCGGTGTGCCGGATCGCCCCACCAGAGAAGATCGCGACATCTGTGGTGCCAGCACCGATATCAACCAGTGCAACACCCAGCTCTTTTTCATCTTCAGTTAGGACCGCTTCGCTCGATGCAAGGGGATTCAGCATGAGTTGGTCAACCTCGAGCCCACACCGACGCACGCACTTGATGATGTTTTCCGCCGCACTCTGGGCACCCGTCACGATGTGGACTTTGGCCTCCAGGCGAATGCCACTCATACCGATCGGTTCTTTGACGTCCTGGTTGTCAATCACAAACTCCTGTGGTTCAACCAATAGCAATCTTTGATCGGTCGAAATGTTGATGGCTCGTGCGGTCTCAATGACGCGCGCCACGTCGGAGGGCGTGACCTCTTTATCCTTAACGGCGACCATGCCACTCGAGTTGATACCCCGAATATGGCTACCCGTGATGCCGGTGAACACTCGGGTGATTTTGCAATCAGCCATGAACTCCGCCTCTTTCAGCGCGGCTTGAATGCTCTGCACGGTGGCGTCAATGTTCACCACCACACCTCGTTTCAAGCCATGGCTTTCCGAGATGCCAAACCCTGCCAATTTGAGCTGGCCGCTGGGTTGCACCTCCGCTACGACCACCATGATCTTGGATGTACCGATATCCAAACCAACCACAAGATCTTTGTATTCTTTAGCCATAATTTTTCTCTTCAAAGAGTGTCACTGCCTGTCGATCCATTCCAATCACTGCGCGCCAACGCCAGTGGTCACGCCTTCTAACCGCACGGCATACCCATTGCCGTACCGCAAATCAACCGATATCAAACTTTGTTTGTAACGGGCCGATAGCTGTGGCAGCGAGTCCATAAATAGCCGCACCCGCCCGAGGATCTCTGTCGTATCGCCGTTACCCAAAGCAAATGTGGTTCCGCCGATCAGTCGCATGTCCCAGCTGCCCTGTTGCGTGAGACGAAGGGACTCAATCGGTCGCGCCATTGGCTCCAATATGGCTGCCAACGACACGTACATGGCGTAAACATCGCGGGATCGCTCAACAGGTCCATCCAAAATCGCCCAACCATCGGTACCCGTCACAGCCTCGTCCGCACTCGCCTCAAAGAGTTCGCCGTAGCTGTTGATCAATCGCTGTGCACCCACTTCACCCCACCAGCCGCGTGCCTCATGTTCGCTGATCGTGATTCGCAAACGATTTGGGAAGACGCGCTGGATGACGGCTTTGCGCACCCATGGCATTTCCTCAATCAGCTGCTGCATGTTGACAACATCCAGGCTCATGAAGCTGCCCGTCAAGCGCCCTGACAGTTGTGAGCGAACGGCCGGTACGCTCTGGTGCGCCACATCACCGACCAACACAATTTCCTTCACAGACCATGCAGGATGCTGATAACCCCACCAGCCGACGATACCCACCCCCATCGCCATGAGCGCAGCCAACATCAGGCGCGTTAACGCCTGCATCAGCTTGATGTCCATGGGGATGACGAGCGTTTGGGTCATCCGCGCACCCCAGGGCTCGTGGGTTGGTGATCCAACGCCGCTTGACCCAACAGCCACACACACAACTCGCCGTAGCCAAGTTCAGCGGCCTTGGCTGACATCGGCACCAAAGAATGGCCAGTCATGCCCGGGGCCGTATTGATCTCCAGCAGATAGGGGGCCCGTGTTTTGGCATCGATCATCACGTCAACACGTCCCCAAGCGCGCACACCGAGGGTTTGATACGCACGCACGACCAATGCGCTGATCGCGGCCTCCTCTGCCGCTGGCAGGCCCGATGGCACGTGGTACTGCGTATCGTCTTTGAAGTACTTGTTTTCGTAATCGTAGTTTCCGTTGGGCGCTTGAATCAAGATGATCGGCAAGGCGATTGCAGACTTTCCGGTTCCCAATACAGGACACGTCACCTCATCACCACTGATGAATTGCTCGCACAGCACCTCGGTGTCATGCTGCGACGCAAGCGCGTAGGCCGCCGCACACGCCGCCCGCGTCTCGACCTTGCTAAGCCCAATCGTTGAACCCTCGCGTGCGGGCTTCACAATCATGGGGCAGCCGAGCGCATCAAATGCGGCTTCCGTTTCTGATGCGTTTTCAACCAATCGCCACGCGGGTGTGGGTAATCCTTCGGCTGACCAAATGCGCTTGGTCATCACTTTATCCATTGCAACACTGGAGGCCAAAACACCGGCTCCGGTGTAGGGAATATCGAGCAATTCGAGCGCACCTTGCACTGTGCCGTCTTCACCATATCGACCGTGGAGACAGATAAAGCAACGGTCGAAGCCTTGCGCCTTCAAATCAGTCAGCGGTTGATGTGCCGGGTCGAACGCGTGGGCGTCAACACCCATTTCTTTCAAGGCAGCTAAGACGCCTGTACCCGACATGATCGAGATATCACGCTCTGCCGAGCGACCGCCCATCAACACAGCAACACGCCCCAACGTCTTTGGATCGGGTATCTGCCACGTCATTGTTGCACCCCTTGCGCGACCACTTGTCCCGCCAGTGTTGATATGTTGCCCGCGCCCATACACAGCAGCACGTCACCGGCTTGGGCTTGCTTCAAAACAGCATCCGCCATGTCGCTGAGTTCGGCGACGAAAAGCGGTTCAACGGCACCCGCAACACGCAGGGCGCGAACCAGTGCCCGGCCGTCCGCCGCGACCAGCGGGGTTTCACCTGCGGCATAAACCTCGGTCATCAAAACGGCGTCTGCACGCCCGATCACCTCAACAAAGTCTTCAAAGCAATCGCGGGTCCGGGTGTATCGGTGTGGCTGAAAAGCCAGTACCAATCGGCGCCCCGGGAAGGCACCGCGTGCGGCAGCAAGTGTCGCTGCCATCTCTACGGGGTGATGACCATAGTCATCGATCACCGTCATCGCGCCGCCGTCGACAAGCTTGACATCGCCATAGGATTGGAAGCGGCGCCCAACGCCTTTGAATTCCGCTAATGCGCGACACAACGCCTCATCGGGGATACCTATTTCGTCAGCCACCGCAATGGCAGCCAACGCATTGCGCACATTGTGTTCGCCTGGCAGATTCAGGACAACATGCAAATCCGGTCTGCGCTCTTGCAAATGCCGCTCGGCAGTAAAGTGCATTTGACCGCCCACTGCACGCACGTTAACCGCCCGAATTTTGGCATCAGCATCTAAACCATAGGTGACAACGGGACGGGCAATGCGGGGCAACAGCTCGCGAACTGCAGGACTATCCACGCAGACCACTGCAGCGCCGTAAAAAGGCATGCGATGCATGAAGTCGATGAATGCCTGCTTCAGATTTTCGAAATCATGACCATAGGTATCCATGTGATCTTCATCAATGTTGGTCACCACTGACAACACCGGTAGAAGGTTGAGAAACGATGCGTCTGACTCATCGGCCTCCACCACGATGTACTCGCCTGTTCCCAACTTCGCATTGGATCCGGCACTGTTTAAGCGGCCGCCAATCACAAAGGTCGGGTCAAGGTCGGCAGCGGCCAAGACACTGGATACCAAACTGGTTGTCGTGGTTTTTCCGTGTGTGCCGGCAATCGCGATACCCTTCTTCATGCGCATGAGCTCGGCCAACATCACGGCACGGGGGACAACGGGCACCAGCTTCTCATGCGCGGCGACAACCTCTGGGTTATCTGCCTGCACCGCTGTCGATGTGACCACAGCATCGGCGCCATCAATATTCGCTGCGGCGTGTCCAACGGCGACCGTGGCACCCAGCGAGCGCAACCGCTTGACCGTGGCACTTTCGCTGATATCACTGCCCGAAACCTCGTACCCCAGGTTGATGAGGACCTCAGCGATCCCGCTCATACCCGACCCGCCAATGCCAACGAAGTGGATGTGGTTGATAACGTGCTTCATGATTTGATGAAAACCTCACAAGCCTCGACCATGACCTGAACCGCCTGCGTCTTGGCCATTGCCTTTGCTCGCACCGCGCGCTCTGTTAACTGTTCACGATCGATATGCATTAAAAAATCTGCCAACTGTTGGGGCGTGAAGTCGCGCTGCTGGCGAAGCCATGCCGCGTCCTTTGCAACCAAGAACTGTGCGTTTGCGGTCTGATGGTCATCGACGGCGTGCGGGAACGGGACAAAGAGCGCGGCAACGCCGACGGCGCTGACCTCCGTGACCGTGCTGGCCCCCGCGCGGCAGATAACCAAATCCGCTTGTGCCATCGCTACCGCAACATCTTCAATGAACGCGCATAAGGTCGCTTGAGCGTCTGGGCCATCCTCCGCGCGAATCCCCGCTGCGGCGTAGCTGGCCTGCAAAGAACTGAGATGCCGCTCACCACTCTGATGCATCACCAATGGCTTTTGACCGTTGGGCAACATCGCCAAGGCCTGCGGCACCAGCTCATTCAAGGCCGTCGCCCCCAAACTGCCACCCAAAACCAACAGACGCAGCGGACCTTCAATTCGGCGGTAACGTTGGCTTGGCTCGTCTTGATCGAGGAATGCGGTACGCAACGGATTACCGATCCATTCAGCATCTTTGAGGGCATGCGGGAATGCGGCGAACTTTCGGCGTGCCACCATACCGATGAGTCGATTCGACAAACCAGCGACCGCATTTTGCTCGTGCAAGATGATGGGGCAACCTGATAACCAGGCGGCAATCGCACCCGGAACCGTGATGAACCCACCCAGCCCCACAACGACTGAAGGCTTGAAACGGCGCATGAGTGCGAGGGCCGACATCGTTGCGCGTGCCAAACGCAGTGGCGCCAACAACTTCGTCAAAATCCCTTTTCCCCGAACCCCACTAAAGGCGATGGTGTTGAAGGGGATACCCTGTGGCGGAATGATTCGCGCCTCCATGCTGGCAGGTGCACCCAGCCACTCGACATGCCAGTTTTGCTTGCGCAGGGCGTCCGCAACGGCAAGGCCAGGAAAAATATGGCCGCCAGTGCCGCCTGCCATCACGAGGGCACGAGGGATGACGCGATCGCTCATTGGCGCCCTCCCCTCATCAATTGGCGATTCTCATGATCGACGCGAAGCACAACAGCGAGCGCCACAAGATTCAGCAAGATGGCTGATCCACCATAGCTCATCAGTGGCAGCGTCAGCCCTTTGGTCGGCAGGGCACCCAAGTTCACGCCAATATTTATGAACGTCTGGAAGCCCAGCCAAAGACCGACCCCCTGCGCAACCAGACCACTGAAGACCTGATCCAAGGCGATGGCTTGGCGACCGATTTGCAAAATTCGGCGTGTGACCCACATGAAGACCGTGATGATCAGCAGCACACCGACGAGCCCAAACTCCTCACCAATCACAGCCATCAAGAAATCGGTATGGGCCTCAGGTAACCAGCTCAACTTTTCAACACTGCCACCCAGACCCACACCAAATATTTCACCGCGACCGAACGCAATCAGCGAGTGAGACAGTTGATAACCCTTACCCAGTGCGTGCTCCTCACTCCACGGATCGAGGTAGGCAAAAATACGCGCGCGGCGCCACTCACTGAGCCAAATCATTGCACTGAACGCCAGCAACAGCAGACCACTCAATAAGAAGAAGACCTTCGCATTCACGCCGCCTAAAAACAAGATGCCCATTGCAATCACGACGATCACCATGAAGGCGCCCATGTCAGGCTCTAGCAGCAAAAGCACGCCCGCGATCGCGATCAGCAACGCAATGGGGGCGACGGCACGAAGAAATTTTTCCTTCATGTCCATCTTGCGAACCATGTAGTTCGCGGCGTACAAAACGACGCCAAATTTGGCCAGTTCAGACGGTTGGAAGGTGAAGAAACCCAGAGGAATCCAGCGATGTGCGCCGTTCACATCCTTCCCGATGAAAGGCAGCAGTACCAGCGCAAGAAGAATGAGGCTCAGGATGAACACTTGGGGTGCACGACGCTCCCACACGGCCATAGGCACTTGGAATGCGACCAAGGCACAGACCAAGCCAACACAGATTGCCAATACATGACGGATCACAAAGTGGAGCGATGTGTAATTGGCAAATCGCGGGCTATCTGGTAACGCAATCGTGGCCGAATAGACCATGATCAATCCGAACAACACCAAGCCGACAACTGACCATAAAAGAGGTTGGTCAAAGCCATGCTCACGAACCTCCAAAGGCCGGGTACGCACAAAGTCACGGCTGTTGATACGGACAGGAATGTGCTCGGGCGCCTCAACGGCGGGACCTCTTTTGAGCCAATTCAGCCAACTCATGACAGCACCGATCCTTGGTCATCTGCCAAAGCCTGTACCGCATTCTTAAAGGCGGCCGCTCTGGCGATGTAGTTGGCATACATGTCCAAGCTCGCGCAGGCGGGGGAAAGCAGCACGGCATCGCCGGTTCGAGCCGCCTCAGCGGCGGCTTTGACCGCTGCGGTCATGTCACTCGCATCGGCAAGGGGCACACCGGTGTCGGCGAGGGCTTGGCGAATCACGGCGGCGTCTTTCCCGATCAGTATCACAGAACGTACAGACCGTTTCACCGCATCGCGAAGCGGGCTAAAGTCTTGACCCTTTCCCTCACCCCCCAAGATGACAACCAATTGCCGCTCGGCACCTAAGCCATTAATGGCGGCCAGGGTGGCGCCAACATTGGTTCCCTTGCTGTCATCGAAGTACTCGACATCGCGCAGAATGGCGACGGACTGGACCCGATGGGGCTCACCTTCGTACTCACGCAATGCGTGGAGCATCAGTGCCAATTGACCGCCGCCTGCGGTGGCCAGCGCCAATGCCGCGAGTGCGTTGCAGGCGTTATGTTTGCCACGAATCCGCAGGGCGTCGGCAGGCATCAGACGCTGGAGAAAGACGGCTACTGGCGGGGCGTCTTTTTTCGGCTGACGCACGATGTCATCAACCGCCTCTGCTCGAACCAACCAGGTTAAACCGTTGGTTGACTCCAGACCCCAGTCGCCGGGACGCGTCGGTGCACCAGCACCAAAACTCTCCCATTGAGCGACGGGTTTGGCTGCCTCGCCGCGTTTCAACGTCGGCGGTGTCGGTGGGACTGACGCCATGACCGTGTCATCATCTCGGTTCAAAACCCGCAAGGTCAGCGCCCCAAAGATACGCCGCTTGCTATCGATGTAGTGCGCCATATCGCCATGCCAGTCCAAATGATCCTGGGAGACATTCAAAATGGTTGCAGCGGTCGGCTCGAAACGGTCACACGCCGCCAATTGAAAACTCGACAGCTCAAGGACCCAAACGCTTGGCCACTCCGCTTTGTCAATACAAGCCGACAGGGCGTCTAGCATTGACGTGCCAATGTTGCCCGCCACGACTGAATGAACGCCCGACCATTGCAACAAGTGATGAGTCAACGCCGTTACCGTGGTTTTGCCGTTGGTCCCGGTAATCGCGAGAATCTTTGGCGCTCGACTGATCGGCGCCGGTGGCGCAGGTGGTGCAATAGGCTCAGAGGGGTCAATGGGCTCACTGTCATCGTCTACCGGACCATCTTCACCCATCGCTTGAGGGAGTGCGATCTCCTCGGTGGAAGCGTCGGGCACCGGCTCGTTGGGTGGTGGCTCGTGCGCCTTGAGGCCATCGATGAACAAATCCAGTTCATTACCGATGCGACGGCCATGCGCGCTGGCCCAAGCTGTCAATGGCGCCAGGGTGTCGGGGCTCAGCCCAGGGCTGACGTAAACCTCATCCCAATCGGCATCTGGCCCTGTCACCCTATCCAGCGCACCCTGCCTCACTGTCATGTCGGGTAGGGTTGCCTTTGCCGCAGCCAATCGTTCCGGATCAGAGCGGGTATCAATGAGCGTGACCGCATCGCCAAGGCGCGCGCACCACCGCGCCATCGCCAGGCCGGAGATGCCCATACCCACTACCAAAATTTGCTTTGGATCCGTCACAAATTAGCCCAATTCGCTCATCGCAATTTCAAGGTAGATAACCCAACCAAGCACAACAGCATGGTGATGATCCAGAACCGAACCACCACCTGTGTTTCCGCCCATCCCTTTTTCTCAAAATGGTGATGGAGAGGCGCCATTTGCAGCAGCCGTCTTCCCTGGCCATATCGCCGCTTCGTGTACTTAAAAAATGTCACCTGCAACATCACAGATAACGCCTCAACAACAAAAATGCCGCCCATGATGGCCAAGACAATTTCTTGTCGCACGATCACAGCGATCGTGCCCAGTGCAGCACCAAGCGCTAGCGCGCCGACATCCCCCATAAAAACCTGTGCAGGATGTGTGTTGAACCACAAAAACGCCAGACCGGCGCCAGCCATTGCGGCACAAAAAATCAGCAACTCACCGGTCCCGGTAATTGAGGGGATATTGAGATAGCGTGAAAAATTGGCATTACCCGTCACATACGCGAAGACGCCTAAAGCGGACCCCACCATAATCACCGGCATGATGGCGAGACCATCCAAACCATCGGTCAGATTGACGGCATTGCTTGAACCCACGATCACCAAATAGGTGAGTACAACAAAGCCGAGAACACCCAGAGGGTAGGTAACGGTTTTGAAAAATGGCACCAAGAGGTCGGCTGTGGGTGGCAGCTGAATGGTGAAACCCGAACTCACCCAAGCCATGAACAACTCAAAAACTTTGGCATTTGAGTTTTCTGAAATCGCAAACGCCAGTGCAAGCGCAGCCAATAACCCGATAACCGATTGCCAAAAATATTTTTCACGCGAACGCATGCCTTCAGGATCTTTGGCGACGACTTTGCGCCAGTCGTCAACCCAACCGATCGCACCGAAAGCCAGTGTCACAACCAACACAATCCAAATAAACCGGTTATGCCAGTCAGCCCATAAAAGCGTTGCACTGCAGATACCGATGAGGACCAGAACGCCGCCCATGGTGGGTGTTCCAGACTTCACCATGTGCGTTTGCATGGCATAGGCTCGAACCGGTTGACCAATTTTGAGCGCCGTCAGGTGGCGAATCACATGGGGGCCTGCGATCAGACCAATCAACAGGGCGGTTAAAGCCGCCATGACAGCCCGAAAAGTGATGTACTGAAACACCCGCAAAAAGCCCCAATGTGGCATCTGGATTTGCAGCCATTCGGCAAAACTAAGCAGCATGGGGTGTTTCCTCTTTTTCTTGTTTTGATGCGGTCACAGCATCAACCGCTGGCCAGGTTTTTTCAAGTGCATCAACGACACGCTCCATTCGCATAAAGCGTGACCCTTTGACCAAGACACTTTGAAAACCAACCGCGATCTCGGGGGCATCCGCCGCCAACTGGTCGACGTTTTCGTGCCACTGCAGGGTTGGGGACTCGGATGTATCGGCCGCGAGCGCCGCTGGGTCGGTTTGGACAACACCGGACCACCACTGCCCCGCCACGTCGATACGCTCAATGCCATGACGCTTGGCGTGCTGCAACGCCTCCTCGTGAAACGCTGCACCCTGGGTACCCACCTCACCCATATCGCCCATGACAAGCCAACGGGGCTTCGGCAAAGTCGCGAGGACCTCGATTGCGGCGTGCATTGAATCAGGATTTGCGTTGTAGGTATCGTCAATCAGCGCGAGTGGCGCACCATTTCGAATCAACGTGTTGGTTCGTGAGCGCCCCTTGACCGCTTTGAAATCACTCAAACCCTGAACCACCGCTGTGAGCGGACACCCAGCCGCCAAAGCGCACGCGGTTGCAGCTGCTGCGTTCGCAACGTTATGTTGGCCTGCGAGCGCCAGCCGACAGGTCGCATCTCCCATTGGCGTGTGTAACTCAAGCACCCAACCGGTGCGATCCCACACGCCGTTCACGAAGACAGTGGCAGCAGCATCGGTGGTTGAGAAGGTCCATACCCGGCGCCCTGATGCCTGCTTTTCCCATTGCGCGCTATACGTATCCGCGTAGGGATACACGGCAATGCCATCGACGGGCAGGGCTTCAAACACGGTGCCATTTTCTTCGGCGACCGCAGCGACCGTCTGCATAAACTCCAAATGTTCGCGTTGTGCGTTGTTGACCAATGCGACTGTGGGTTGTGCCATAGCGGCTAGGTAGGCAATTTCACCGGGGTGATTCATACCCAGCTCCACCACTGCGCTGCGATGGTTCGGACGCAACCGCAAGAGTGTGAGCGGCACACCAATGTCATTGTTAAAGTTACCTTGCGTCGCGAGCGCGTCGTCACCAAAAGCGGCCCGGGTGATACTCGCGAGCATCTGCGTCACAGTCGTTTTACCGTTACTGCCCGTGACGGCGATCAAGGGCAGGTGGCGCTTGTGACGCCAAATCTTCGACCACTCGCCCAACGCCTTCCGGGTATCCAAAACCTCTGCGCCAACGAGCCCATTCACCACGAGGTCTCGTGTGGCCAATGCCATCTCCACGCCTTGAGATCGCAACTCAGGCAAAAAGTCATTTGCATCAAAGCGCTCGCCACTGAGGGCAACAAAAAAATCACCTGGCTTTAAGCTTCGTGTGTCACTGTGAATGCGCATCGATTGCGGGATGACGCGGCGCCAGTCACCACGCATTTGAACGCCCTCAACCTCATGCAGGCACTCAACCGGATGGGCCATTGGGGCCGCGTTAGACCGCTGTGCCAGCGCCGCCCGTGCAACAGCGACATCAGAGAAGGGACGCCGAACACCCGCAACCTCTTGATAGGTCTCGTGTCCTTTACCGGCCAACAAGATGACATCGCGCTGATCGGCTTTCGCAACAACCGTTGCAATCGCGGCGTCACGATCGACGACGGTTAGGACCAGCTTTTGCGATAAGCCCGCCGCGCGTAACCCCGCCAACATGTCATCGATGATGTCTGACGGCTGTTCATCGCGCGGGTTATCACTGGTGACGACGACAGCGTCGCTCCCCTGATAAGCAGCGACTGCCATCGGGCCGCGCTTGGTCTTATCACGGTTACCGCCGCATCCCAGTAAGCACCAAAGGCGGCCACCACGCGCTTCGGCCATCGGCTGCAATGCATCCAGTGCCTTCTCGATGGCATCCGGTGTGTGCGCGTAATCGACAAAGACGGCCAGATCAGACGCGCTGGATGGGATACGTTCAAGGCGACCCGGAACACCATCAATCGATCTAAACGCTTGCGCGATCGCCGCAAGTGACACCGCTTGCGCACGCAGCGCTGCTGCAACACACAACAAGTTGGAGACGTTGAAGTGGCCAACCACGGGCGTATCGACAACAACACCCTCCCCATCCTCGAAAAGGGTAAAGCGGGTACCCGCCTCCGTCGCCGTAACGCCGCACGCCGTCAGACGACTTGGTTGGGTTGGCGAGGTCGCATCGGCTTGCACGGATACCGTCCATAAATCGAGGTCAACCCGCTGTTCGAGCTGCTTCGCCAAAGCTGCACCATGGCCATCATCAACATTGAGAACGGCAACCGCCAGATCAGGCCAGTCGAATAATTGCGCCTTTGCAGCCGCATAACGCGCCATGTCACCGTGGTAGTCAAGGTGATCCTGCGTGAGATTGGTCCAGATCGCTGTGTGTATCTGGAGCCCATTAAGGCGACTCTCAACAATGCCGATGCTGGATGCCTCCAACGCGCACGCCACAACACCCTCATCAGCCATCGCACGCAGGCCCGCTTGCAGCTGCACAGGATCGGGCGTGGTGAGACCGGTGTCCTTGAGGGCGTCAACTTCGCCCATTCCCAGCGTCCCGACGAGACCACAGCGCATGCCCAAAGCCCTGTAAGCGCTGGCAAGCCACCAACTCACTGACGTCTTACCATTCGTGCCCGTTACCGCCAGGACGGTCAAGGCCTCGCTCGGATGGCCGTAGAAAGCATGGGCGATGCGCCCCGCTTGTGCCTTGAGATCCGAGATTGCCGTGACGCGTGGATCGTTTTGTAACGCCGCAGATAAGCAACTATCGGTCAGCCCATCGGCCTCAACCAAAACGGCACAAGCGCCTGCGTTTAAAGCACTTTCAACATACATCCGCGCGTCTTTGGCATAACCGGGCCACGCAATAAAGGCGCTACCGGGTTGAATCAGCCGGCTGTCTGCGCTGAGCTGTTTCACGCCCTGAGCATGCAGCCATTGTGCGATGGCGTGGTGATCGCTCATAGCGACTCCTCCACACCCGCTGCGCTGATGTTTGGCTTCACCGATTGATCCGGTGTGACACCCAATACTCGCAATGTGTTTTGCACCGTCCGGCTGAACACGGGCGCCGCAACCGTACCACCATAGAAACCACCCTTACGTGGTTCATCGATCATGACGGCGACCACGATCCGTGGTTCTTCAACGGGTGCGAAACCGACAAAGAAGCCACGATATTTTTTGTTCGAGTAACCTTTGCCTTCAATTTTTCGGGCGGTACCTGTTTTACCGGCGACCGAATACCCCAGCGTTTGTGCGCGCGGCGCAGTGCCCTCATCGCCGGTCGCCAGCATCAACATGCCCCGCATCTGTGAGGCGGTCTGCGCGCTAAAAACCTGGCGACCACTCACAACGTTGTTGTTTTTCAAGATCGTGGTTGGGATTTGATCCCCGTCGCGTGCGAAGACGGTATAGGCCCGTGCCAGTTGAAACAGCGAGGTGGAAAGGCCGTAGCCATAACTCAACGTCGCTTTCTCGGACGCGCGCCATGTGTCATAACCCCGCAGCCGCCCGGCAGCCGCACCGGGAAAAATGATGTCTGGCTTTTGACCAAAACCAACGTCCGTCAGGTTTTGCCACATGGCTTTTGACGTCAAGCCGTCGGCAATTTTGACAGTGCCGACGTTGCTGGATTTTTGAATGATTTCACTGACCGTCAACGTGCCGTGTTTGGACGAGTCGCTGATCTTGTGTCGCCCAACCATGATGTACCCGGGATTGGTATCAAATACCGACGTCGGTCGAATGTTTCGGCGCTCCAGCGCGAGGCTGACGGTAAAGGGCTTAATCGTCGAACCGGGTTCAAACGTATCGGTGATGGCTTGGTTGCGCAGCATGGCCCCCGTCAATCGCCTGCGATCGCTGGGGTCATAACTCGGATAGTTGGCCAGGGCGAGAATTTCACCGCTGTGCACGTCCAAAACCACAACACTGCCACCAACGGCATCGTGCGTCTGGACCGCCTGGCGCAATTGGTCATACGCAAAAAATTGCACTTTGCTGTCGATGGACAACTGGATGTCTTTACCGTTCACAGGCGGCACCACATCGCGCAGGTCCTCAATGATCGATCCCATACGATCTTTCAAAACGCGGCGCGACCCCGCGTGACCCGTTAGCTGCTCGTTGAACGCGAGTTCGACGCCCTCAATCCCTTGGCTTTCAATGTTTGTAAATCCGACGACATGGGCCGCGGCCTCACCCTCGGGATACTCGCGTTTGTATTCTTTGGTATCCGAAATACCCGTGATGCGAAGCGCCTTGATTTGCTCGCGCACACCCTCACTGACTTGGCGCTTGATGTAAACAAAGCCCTCGGATGAACGCGACACACGCTCAATAACAGCAGAGCGCGGCATACCAAGCAATTTCGCCAACTGCCCGAGATTCGGATCTTTCGGGTTGGCACCGTCAGCCCATATGCCGTAGGCCGGCACACTGCTCGCCAATATCAGGCCATTGCGGTCCAGCACACGCCCCCGGCTGGGTGGCAACTGAATGGTTCGCGCAAAACGTGCCTCCCCTTGGCGCTTGAAAAAATCGTTATCCAGCACCTGTACGTAAACGGCGCGCCCCGCCAATGTCAAAAATGCCAATGCCAAGACTGCCAAGATAAATCGGCTGCGCCAAACCGGTGTGCGCGAGGCAAGCAGCGGGCTGGCGCTGTAGGCAATGGTCTCGCGCCTTCTCACGGTTGCCGCTCCCCAGTCGCGGGTAGGCTCACGTATTCCGTGATCGACGGATCGGGCGCTCGCATCTTCAAACGCGTCACGGCCACCGCCTGCACGCGGGCCGGCGCGACTTCCGCACGGCGCTGCACGCGCAAGGATTCGTATTCGATGACCAATTGGCGCGCGCGCAGGCCCTCTTGGTCCACAGCGGTGTACAAGCGGCGAGAGTCGTACTGGGTGTTAATCAGCACGACCGCGGTGGAGAGTATGCCAACCACAAGTGCCACATTGACGCGGATCACAGCGGCACCTCCGTTCTTTCCGCGACCCTCATGACGGCACTGCGCGAGCGCGGGTTGGCCGCCACTTCGTCAGCCGTGGCTTTAACACGGCCCAACGCTTTAAGCGGCAACGCTTTGGACGGCGCAAACAACGCGCGACGGTCAACGACCTCTCGGGCGTTGGCGGCAATGAATTGCTTCACGATGCGATCTTCGAGGGAGTGAAAACTGATCACAACCAGACGACCGCCAGGCTTCAACAACCGAAGGCTTGCTGTCAGCGCTTGTTGAAGCTCCTCAAGTTCGGCGTTGATGAAAATCCGAAAAGCCTGAAATGTCCGCGTTGCAGGGTCCTTGCCCGGCTCGCGGGTTTTGACCGCGCTAGCCACGACTTGGGCCAGTTCAAGGGTGGTTCGAAAAGGGCCCCGTTCCTGTCGGCGACGATCAATCGCCTTTGAAATCTGTACAGCAAACCGTTCTTCGCCATAGTCACGAATCACCTCCGCAATGAATTCTGGGGTTGCATCTGCCAGCCACTCGGCAACGCTCTGGCCACGTGTGGTGTCCATGCGCATGTCAAGAGGTCCGTCATGACGAAAAGAAAAACCACGACCTGGGTCATCGATTTGCGGCGAACTCACGCCCAAATCCATCAACAAGCCATCGATGCTCGCATCAGGTAAATCGGAGATGGTGTGGAAGGCCTGGTGACGGATAGAAAACCGGGCGTCAGTCCATGTTTGTGCGTGTGCGACGGCCTGGGGATCGCGGTCAACGCCCAGAAGCTGTCCATTGGGTCCGAGCGTTTTGAGAATCAGTGCGGCGTGCCCGCCGCGACCAAATGTGGCGTCAATGTAAGCACCTGAGGGCTTGACCGCCAACGCCTCCACAGCCTCCTTCAAAAGGACCGTGTCATGTGTCCAAGGTGTCGTCGAAGCGCTCACTCGGGAATCCTCAAAACGAGAAGTCTTTGAAGACATCGGGCATATCACCCTTCATGGCGTCGGCTTCATTGGCAGCGTAAGTATCGGCATCCCACAACTCAAAATAACTGCCCATGCCAAGCAGAATCACCGACTTGTTAATACCCGCAGCAGCGCGCAACTCAGGTGAAACCAAGACACGTGCGGTGCCATCCATCTCAACATCAGAGGCGTTACCGAGAAAAATTCGCTTCCACCACTGCGCCTGCATGGGCAGTGCCGCAATGCGAGACCGGAAGACCTCCCACTCAGGACGAGGGAAAACCATCAAACAACCGTGCGGGTGTTTGGTAATCGTCAAACATCCCTGCGCGCTCGCTTGGAGCACGTCGCGATAGCGGGTCGGCACAGAGAGCCGCCCTTTCGCGTCGAGATTGATTGATGAGGCCCCTTGAAACACAGTCAGCTTTTCCTAAAAAACACTTTTCACCACTTAATTGCACTTTTTGACACTTTATCAGGAAATGTGTCTCATGCAAGCGGATTCCACTTTTTTTTCAATGGAATCAATGACTTAGGGGTTCTTTTTTAGAAAGTCTGCTGGAAAAAACTCAACTTAATGAATGACTTATGAATCTCACTAAAAGTGACTTATGAGGAATTTGGGGTGTATTTTTTTATCAAAAAGAAAAGGCCGCAAACGCGGCCTTTGATCGGTAAAGCAAAAAATGGGGTCAGTCGCCGTAAAGCTTTTGCTTCAACTCGCGGCGCTGCTGCGCCTCAAGTGAGAGGCTGGCGGTCGGTCGCGCCAACAGGCGTCCGACACCAATGGGCTCACCCGTTTCATCACAGAAGCCATACTCACCTGAATCAATGGCCATGATCGATTGCTGAATTTTCTTTAGCAATTTGCGTTCACGATCCCGCGTGCGTAATTCGAGTGCGTGCTCTTCTTCGATGGTGGCGCGGTCCGCAGGGTCAGGAACGACCACGGTGTCTTCCCGAAGGTTTTCGGTGGTTTGACCGGCGTTGGCAAGCATGTCATTTTTCAGGGCGACCAATCGCGCACGGAAAAATGCAATTTGCACATCGTTCATGTATTCGGAATCTGGCATGGCCAGCATGTCTGCGTCGGTTAATTCGGCCACAGGTTTTGTTTTCCAGTTATTTGCGCGCTTGGGATCTTTTTTAATCGGCGCGGGGACGGTGACGGTCATGACAGGCGTGTTATCTTGAATAAAAGTGGCTTTTGCGGCATCAGGCGCATGCGCGGGAATGACCTCTGCATCCGCCATACTCGGCGCAATTGGCTTGTTGTTGCCGCGCTTTCGACCTGGCTTTTTAGCCTCAGTCTCAGGTGCAACGGTTGGTTTTGGGATCGCCGCTTTCGGGGCAACCTTGGCAACAGGTTTCGTCGCTACTTTGACCGGCGCTTTGGCGACGGGCTTTACAGCCACGGGTTTTTTGGGCGTGGTCTTCACCGCCGCTTTGGTTGCTGGCTTCGCCGACGGCGAAGATGTCTTTGATGTGGCTTTTGCTGCGGGCTTTGATGGCGCTTTTGATGCCACCTTTGACACCACCTTCGAGGCCGTCTTCTTGGCAACCGCTTTCGTCGCTACCGGCTTTTTCGCTATTCCTTTGGCTGCCGCCTTCGGCGCGACTTTCGCCGGCGCTTTGGTTGCTGGCTTTTTGACCGGTGGCGCCTTCTTGGCGACCGCAGGTTTTACTTTGACGGCAGGCTTTTTAGACGACGCAGGCTTCGCCGCCGGTTTAGGCGCTGCTTTCGGTTTTGCAACCTTTTTCGCAGGGGCTTTCACGGCTACTTTCGTAGCTGTCTTGGCCTTCGCTTTCGCTGGCGGTGTCGTCTTCTTCGCTGGCATTTTAATTGTCTCCTATGTCGTCTATTGCGAACGTAATCGCAGGCGATGTTATACCCGCTTTAAATGGCAAAAAACGTAATTGGCGCCAATTAGCACATTTCCCCTACAAATTAGGGGTTTACCTCTAAATTAATGATTGGTTTAAACCCTGAATCAAAATATCTTTTGGCAGGTCAATACCGATAAAGACCATTTTGCTTTCTCGCTGCTCGCCAATGGCCCATTCCGGGCCCAAATCACTGCCCATTAACTGATGGACGCCCTGAAAGATCACCTTACGAGCCGTTCCTTTCATGTTCAGAACGCCTTTGTAACGCAGCATCTTCGGCCCATAAATCTGCACCACCGCACCCAAAAACTCCTCTAGCTTCGCTGGATCAAAAGCGCGGCTCGACCGGAATACGAAGCTCTTCACGTCGTCATCATGGTGATGGTGGTGACCGTGGTCACCGGCATGGTCATGCGATGGGTGATTGCAGTGTTCACCATGCACGTGGTCATGGTCATGATCGTGGCTGTGCTTATCACCCTGTTTTTTACCGTGACCGGTACCCGTCAGAAACTCAGGATCGATGTCCAGGGTCGCGTTCAGGTTGAATCCGCGTAGGTCAAAAACAGACTTAATCGGGACCTCGCCGAAATTCACGGCGCGGATCGGTGCGCGTGGGTTCATGTGCTTAAGGCGGTGCGTGAGCGCATCCAACGCGTCTTCGCTCACCAAATCGGCCTTTGTAATGAAGATTTGATCGGCGAAACCCACTTGACGCCGTGCCTCTTGGCGATCATTGAACTGATCGGCGGCATGCTTGGCATCAACAAGGGTGAGGACGGCGTCCAACAAATATTGTTCAGCCACCTCGTCATCCATAAAAAACGTTTGGGCAACGGGTCCGGGATCCGCCAAACCCGTCGTTTCAATCACCACGCGGTCAAAACTGATTTCGCCTTTTCTGCGACGCTCAGCCAAATCTTGAAGCGTCGTGCGTAAATCTTCACGAATCGTGCAGCAAACACAGCCATTACTCATCTGGATGATGTTTTCCGTCACATCACTGACCAAAATTTCATTGTCGATGTTCTCTTCACCGAACTCGTTTTCAATGACCGCTATTTTCTGCCCATGGGCTTCCCCCAACACACGCTTGAGCAAGGTGGTTTTCCCCGAGCCCAAGAAGCCGGTCAGTATGGTGGCAGGAATGAGTGCCATGCTGTTTTCCTATGTTTAACGGGGTCAAATACGCGTCACGAGAGGGCGACAGTTTAATGCAAACGCTCGTCGCCCTTGAGCCTAGGCCTTAAGGGCGAAGGTACACGTAGCCTTCGCGCGCTTGCAGACGTGCCACTTCAGCCACGCCTGACGGTACAACTTGCGTTTCCAGCAACAGCTGCGATGGGTCAATTTTCCGTCCCACCAGCGTGTTGTTGCAGGCAGAGAACGTCACGTTTTGCGCCGCCAACCCTGAGATCAATGCCGCGAACTCACCGCCATTGGGTGTCTTGGCACCCGACAACATGAAGTCGATGCCCTTCCCATGGCCGACAACAGCAATTTTGACTGTGGGGTCAGCGTTCAAGTGATTGCGAATGTTTTGCATGGCTCGTGCGGCCTGCTCGACACCGTCACTCAGGTGGTAGACCACTTTGATAGGCTCCGCAGCGTTTGCAGCCATACCCATACCCATACCCAAAGCCATTGCCAGCGCAACGCCAAAAGACTTCAACCAACGTGTCATGTGAGACCCCTTAAAAAAGTACAAAATAAAAAACTTAAGACGATTTTTTCGCCTTCGGATGCGCTTGATCATAGATGCGTGCCAGATGCTGGAAATCAAGTCGCGTGTATATCTGCGTGGTGCTGATACTGGCATGGCCGAGCAATTCTTGCACGGCGCGCAAATCCCCGCTCGACTGCAACACATGACTGGCAAAAGAGTGTCGCAGCATGTGGGGGTGGACGGGGGTGGCGACACCGGCCAAAAAACCACGCTGCCGGAGCCTGAGTCGCGTGTGTTGGGGCGTCAGCCGACCGCCCTGGCGGTTCACAAAAATCGCAACGGGCGACGGCTCACCGCCCACTGTCCAAGCGGCTCGAATTACCAACCAGTCACGCAATGACGCCAAAGCGGGTTCGCCAACGGGGACACGCCGCCACTTGGCGCCTTTCCCCAAGACATGGGCTTCGCCTGCGTCCATATCCACCCAACCGCGGGCCTCTTTGGAGGCCGCAATATCCAGACCGAGGAGTTCAGATAGGCGAAGTCCGCAACCGTACAGCAACTCGACCAAGCAGCGATCTCTCGCCTCAAGCGCCGGGTCGATCTCCGCGTCGGCGCGTTCGAAATCGGCCAGCTGAACAGCCACATCGACGGCCAACGCTTTGGGAAGGGGTTTGGCAGCCTTTGGCGCACGAACGTCAACCACCGGATTGGCAGCAATTTGTCCTTGTTGCCCGAGCCACTTATAAAAACCACGCCAGCTGGACAACACGCGCGCAATGCCGCGACCGTTGCGGCCCGCGCTGTTCAGCGCCCCAACCCAACGCCGAATATGCGCAGGCTGCACATTGACAATGGGGACTGCCAAGGCCGTTGTCCGCGCCTCCAAGTCAATCAGGTCGTCCCGGTAAAGCGTTTGGGTTCGCTCGCTGAGCCGCTTTTCATAGCGAATGTGATCCAAGTAACGTTGGATGAGTGGGTCGCGCGGCGCAACAGGCATGGGGGTCAGGGCAATAGGCGGCTCAACGCTGCACTCGCCTGTGCGCTGATGCGCTCCAGAAATAAAGTCCCCATGTCAGCGGTGAAGCGCGCGGCATCATCCGAGGCCAATACCATCAAGCCAAACACGGGCGATTCGATATTGACGCGAAGAGGGATGACCGCCATTGACGCCACACTGTCCCCATCCGCCAGCCAATTCAGCAAAGGCAAATCACGGCGAACACCGCAATAGGCATCGGTTAATTCGTCCGCATATGTCTTGATGGCGCTCTCCACGGACTCGGCATACGGCTTGCCCTTGAACGCATCAGCAACACCCCAAAGACGCAGACCCACCTGGGGAATTTCGTAAATCGCCGCCAGCCGAAGCGTGGCCACATCGACCAAAGCATCGGCATCGCGCGCGGTTAACAGGGCACACGTCCAGTCCTGTAATTTGTCAGCAATGGTGACGTTGCTTTGGCCGTAACGTATCATCTGCGCCGCTTTAAGTTCAAGGTCACGGACCTTACCGCGCAAAATTTCAGCCTGACGCTCTTGCAAACTGATCGCGCGATGGCTGTGCGGGCTTGTTAACTGAACGGTGGCGAGCACCTCGTTATGGCGCTCGAAAAAATCTGGCGTATTCGACAGGTATTCCGCAATGTCATCTTCGGTAATCGGGGGCAGTGAATTGGCACTCATGGCTTTACTTTTTTTAACGTTTCGAAGGTGTAGTCTAGATCAAGCATCAGGGACGTCAATGACGCCCTCAAACACCGCTGCAGCAGGCCCCATCATCCAAACAGGTTGGCCAAGCCCCGCCCAAGCAACCGTCAACGTACCGCCGCGTGTATCGACGCGGACCGTTTCATCGAGGAGGCCCCAACGGATGCCCGTCACAACAGCGGCGCACGCGCCGGTGCCACAGGCCAGGGTCTCGCCAGCCCCACGCTCATACACGCGCAGCTTAATGTGGTCACGCGCAACCACCTGCATGAAGCCTGCGTTGACACGATTCGGGAACCGGGGATGCGATTCAACCCACGGGCCCCACAGCGCAATGGGGGCACTGCCAACGTCGCCAACCACCTGCACCGCGTGCGGGTTACCCATCGACAGGACGCCTACCGACATTTCTGCTGGCCACACTGCCGAGCCGAGGGCCGAACCATCGGGCTTACTTTGACTGGCGGCGTCCAAGGTCCACGCCTCCCAGTTCCCGTAGGGCTCAGCGCTCAGCGCTTGGGGGTCGAACGGGACCTCAAGGGGTTCAAAAACGGGCAACCCCATATCCACCCGAACCTGACCATCGACCGCTTCGGTTAGCTCAATTTGCCCCTTGGCCACGTCAACCCGAATCGTGCGCTTGTCGGTCAGGCCTTTGCTGCGAACGTAGCGAACAAAACAACGCGCACCATTGCCGCAGTGCTCGACCGTTTCGCCATCCGCGTTATGAATCACATACGCAAAGTCGGCGTCCGCGCTCTTCGGCGCTCGCACAGATAACACCTGATCCGCGCCCACGCCAAAGTGGCGATCCGCCAGAAAGCGTATTTGTTCGGGCGTCAGACCGAGAACGTTTTGGGTCTCATCCAACACCACAAAGTCGTTACCCAGACCATGCATTTTTGTGAATTCGATTTTCATACCTGCATTATCGGCCGCAACCAGACACGAAGCCAACACCCGGGCGAGCGTATTAGCGGCAAAATATCACCATGCCACGACAAGACATGCAATGCCACCCCCACCGCGAGCCGGCGCCAGCGCGTGCTGCGGCGACCATCATTTTGCTGCGCGACACGCCGCAGGGCCTGGAAGTACTGATGACACGGCGATCGGCCACAGCCAGCTTCGCACCGGGGGTCTACGTCTTTCCGGGTGGCGCCATTGATGCAGCCGACAGCAGTCGCCATCAGGACGCCCAAAACGACGACCGGGGTATCTGCTTTCGTCCAACCCAACCAGACGACTTACGAACTGCCGCCTTGGCTGCCATACGCGAGAGCTTTGAGGAGTTGGGGATTTTGCTCGCCTGCCAAGGTAACGATTGGGCGACAGACGACGTTATTCAAAAACTTGACCGGCACGCAAATTTCTACGACCAATGCGATGCGCACGGCCTTACGCTGCGCGCGGACCAAGTTTTGAGTTTTACCCGCTGGATCACGGATCGTGATTTGCGCAAGCGCTTTGATGTGCCGTTCCTGATCGCGCGGATGCCACCTAACCAGACGCCTGTGGCGGATGAGTCAGAACAGTTTGAGCCGGTGTGGGTCCGACCAGCCGACGGTTTGGCGGCATTTGAGCGGGGTGAATTCGAGATCATCTACCCAACCATCAAGACACTGCAGCAGCTCTGCGCATTTGCCAATGTGGATGCCGCCTTAGCCGCCTGCGCCCCCGAGCAGCCGCTCTACGTCACCTGCCCACGTGCCGCAATTTTGAACGGGCGAGAGGTTCGGTACATGGAGCATGAGCCACCTTTTGGCGAACTCGCCTTGGTCTGCCCTGACGGACAAACACTGCATGCCCTCGATTGGCAGAGCCTGCAACCCGTCCCCTTACTCAAAAACGTCCAGCGATTGACCTGCGCCAATGCCGGCGTGATGACAGGCCCTGGCACGAACAGCTACATCATCGGCACACCGGATACCGGTTACATCGTCTTGGACCCGGGCCCCGTTGATCCTGCACACACCGATCGGCTGCGCACTGCTACCAACGGGGATATTCGAGCCATTATTTGCACGCACTCACACCCGGACCACTCTCCAGGAGCCGCTGACCTGAAAGCCCGATCACGCAACGCATCAACAGGCGAGCCACCGGCGATACACGGACGACCGCACGGACCCAATGCCAGGCCAGATAGCCATTTTGAGCCCGATGTCATTTTGCAAGATGGCGACCGCGTGACGCTCTCAGGTGACACACAACACACCCTTCAAGTCGTCGTGACGCCCGGGCATACCGAAAACCACATCTGCCTCTTACTTGAAGAAGACGGTCTGCTCCTTTCCGGTGACCACATCCTGAATGGCAGCACCACGATCATCAACCCCAAAGATGGCCACATGGGCGACTACTTGGCGTCGCTCGACAAGCTACAAGCAGCCTGTGAGGCCCATCACGTTGAATTCATATTGCCGGCACATGGGCATGTACTCGACCGTGCCAGCGATGTGATTGCCAACCTCAAAGCGCACAGACTGAAACGCGAAGCCAAAGTAAAAGCCGCGATCGATGCGAACCCCACCGGGGACATGGATACATGGGTCGCTGTCGCCTATGACGATACGCCTCAGGTGCTGTGGCCGCTCGCCAAACGATCGATGCTGGCCCACATTGACCACCTGCGGGCATCAGGCGAGGTGCCCTGAGCAAGGCCATGAGCACGGTCAGCCTGCTCTTTGTTTTTGCGACGATCGCTGGTATGGCCTCAGCGCTTGGGGGCATGGCCTGTCGCTGGCTGGGGTTTGATCGCCCCAACGCAAACCCCTACACCCTGCACGCCATGACGGCTTTTGGTGGTGGCTTGCTGCTGTCCGCTGTTGCCTATGGCTTGACGCCTGCAGCGATGGCTGACCTGTCGCCAGTGACCTTGACCGCTACATTTTTGAGCGGTGGTGTGGCGTTTTACGCCGTGGACCGGATGCTGGCAAAGCGCGGTGGACATCGCGCCCAATTTCTCGCCATGCTGCTCGATGCGCTGCCTGAAGCGCTCGCCATGGGCGCACTTTTCAGCACCGCGCCAGCGGTTGGCATGCTGCTGGCGACCTTCGTCGGCTTACAGAACCTGCCCGAGGGGTTCAACGCCTACCGCGAATTACGCATGGGTGGTTTGAGCAGCGGCAAAACGCAGCAGCTCCTCTTGAGTATGGGGATCTTGGTACCGCTCGTTACATGGCTTGGCTACGCAGCGCTGAATACCCACCCCACACTGACCGCTGCCGTCATGTCGTTTTGCGCAGGTGGGTTGGTGTACTTGCTTTTCCAAGACATTGCACCGGCCTCCGCATGGAGAGGGCATTGGTCACCGCCTCTCGGCGCCGTCCTCGGTTTTTCGGTGGGTATGTTGTGTGCGCAAACGCTACACGTCTAATGCCTGACGTTTACTTAAACACCACCGTTCGGTGACCATCTAACAAAACACGGTGCTCACTGTGCCACTTCACGGCGCGCGCCAACACCTGGCTCTCCGTATCCTGTCCGATGGCCGTGAAGGCCTCGACACTCATCCCGTGGTCCACGCGGGCAACATCCTGCTCAATGATGGGGCCCTCGTCCAAATCAGCGGTCACGTAGTGCGCCGTCGCACCAATCAGCTTGACGCCACGGTCGTGAGCTTGGTAGTAGGGACGCGCGCCTTTAAAGCTCGGCAAGAAACTGTGGTGAATATTGATGGCTTTGCCATTCAACGCACGGCACATCGCATCCGATAACACCTGCATGTAGCGCGCCAAAACCACCAACTCAGCGCCCGCTTCCTCAATGATCCCGAGTTGTTTTGCCTCGGCAACCGCCTTGGTCTCCTTGGTCACGGGTACGTAATGAAACGGGACGTTGTAACTCGCTGCCAATTGATAAAAGTCGCGGTGGTTGCTGATGATGCCGCGCAAGTCGATGTCGAGTAGCCCTGTTTTCCAACGGAACAAGAGGTCGTTGAGGCAATGCCCCTGTTTGCTCACCATCAGAATCGTGGGCATGCGGTGTGCTTTTTCATACAAGGCTGTTTGCATGTGCCACGGTTCTCCAAAGGCAATGAGCGCCGCACGCATGTCGTCCATGCTTGTGGCGTCACATGAGAACTGAACCCGCATGAAGAACAAACCCGTGTGGGTATCGTTGTATTGCGCCGCCTCTTCGATGTTGCCGCCCCACCCCAGCAACTGCCCAGATACGGCATGGACGATGCCGGGTTGATCTGGGCAAGAGAGGGTTAACACATAGGTCTGACTCATTTAACGGCTCACTGATAGCTTGGGTTGTGTGGTTGGCAAAAGTAACAAAAGTGTGAAGCCAGCCGATACGCCGGATTTTGTGCAGTCGGGTTGCCCCGACCGTGACCGTCATTCATCTGGGCCACTGGTCACCCAAGTGGCTCGGTGCTACCTACCCGCCAACGACCTGCGAGACGCAGGCTGTAAGGCATGCCTTACGGGTTGGCCTATTTGGTATTGCTGCGCGTAGAGATTGCCCGTTTCACCCGCACTTAAGCGGCTCGTCTCTGTTGCTCTAATCGTCACCTTAGACCTTTCGGCGGTCGGTGCAGAGGTGTTACCTCCTACGCTTCTCTTTGCAGTCCGGACGTTCCTCCAGTGCGGTCTTTCGACACCTTGCACCAGCGACGGCCTAGCTGGCTCCACCCGTGGATAATACGTCATTCCTCACTGCTTGATAACCACGAGCCCACACAGGATCGCCATGCCCAGCTTACGCCTCACCGAACTCAAACTCGACCTCGCTGACGTCCCTGTTGATCAGCGCCGCGCCGCCGATGCCCCCGCCGAAACGGCGGCTGATCGGGCACCGATTGCGCACCCCATCGATGCCCTAAAACAACGCGCCAGCCAATTGCTGACAATCGATGTCAGTGCCATTGCGGCCCTGCATGTTTACAAACGAAGTTTTGATGCGCGAAAGGCCAACATCTTGGCGGTCTACATCGTCGATGTGGTCTTGCACGATGACGCACTGGCAGGCCGCCTACTGACCCAGTTTGCCAAACACCCCCACATTTCGGAAACCCCCGACATCGCATGGCGACCACCAGCGGTCCAGACGCCGGCCAACGATGCCGATAGGCCCATCGTGATTGGCTTCGGGCCCTGCGGCCTCTTCACGGCTCTCGCTCTTGCACAAATGGGGTTGCGCCCTGTCGTTTACGAGCGCGGACAACCTGTTCGCCAACGCACAAAAGACACGTGGAACCTGTGGCGCAAAGAAATACTGAACCCCGAAAGCAATGTGCAATTTGGTGAGGGTGGCGCGGGTTTATTTTCGGACGGCAAACTCTACAGCCAAATTAAAGACCCAAGGCACTTAGGCCGCAAAGTGATGCAAGAGTTTGTCGATGCCGGTGCCCCGCCCGAGATCATGTACATGGCACACCCACACATTGGCACCTTCAAACTCGTGAAGGTCGTGGAGCATATGCGTGAAACCATCCAGCGCCTCGGTGGCGAAATCCACTTTGGCCATCGCGTGGACGACATCATCGTGACGCCCGATGAGGGCGATTACACGCAAAAAGTCACAGGCCTTGTGGTCACAAACCTCAAAACCAATACTTCCGAAACGGTGGCGGCCAAACGGGTGGTGATTGCGCTTGGACACAGCGCACGCGACACCTTTGCCATGCTCTACGGCAAAGGTGTGGACATGCAGGCCAAGCCGCTCTCGATCGGGGTCCGAATTGAGCATCCCCAAAGCGTCATTGATGCCGCGCGCTGGGGAAAACATGCCGGAAATGAGTTGCTGGGCGCAGCGGATTACAAGCTCGTCCACCATGCACAAAACGGCCGTTCGGTTTACAGTTTTTGCATGTGTCCAGGTGGTACGGTTGTTGCCGCAACGTCGGAACCCGGACACGTGGTCACAAACGGCATGAGCCAGTACTCGCGCAACGAACGCAACGCCAATGCGGGTATCGTCGTCGGGATTGACGCCAACGACGCGCCACACCAGACCGCCGATTGGCAAGCCGCCTTCGGTGAGTCACTCGGCGCGACGCTGGCCCTGCAAGACCAACGCCATCGGGCAAGCGGTGAAACACACCCCCTCGCCGCGATTGTTTTGCAGCGAAGCCTCGAGCGCCGCGCATTTGAGGTTGGCGGGCGGAATTACCATGCCCCTGGCCAGTTGGTCGGCGACTTTCTGGCCAATCGGCCATCACAACGGTTTGGTGAGGTCTTGCCAAGTTACAAGCCCGGTGTCACGCTTGGCCAACTCGCGGACGTACTGCCCACTTATGCCATCGAGGCGATGCGTGAGGCCTTGCCGGCGTTTGGCAAACAAATTCGTGGTTTTGACATGGCCGATGCCGTGATGACAGGCGTCGAAACCCGCACCTCCTCACCGCTGCGCATCCAACGTAACGACCACTTGCAAAGCACCAACACGGCCGGTCTGTTCCCGAGCGGTGAGGGCGCTGGCTTTGCCGGTGGTATCTTGTCCGCTGGCGTCGACGGCATCAAGGTGGCTGAGGCGGTTGCTGCCTCGTACTCTTAAGGACCTCATGTCTTTCTCTCAATTTTCAATCGACCCCGTCTTGAAGCGGGCGGTCGAAGGACTCAACTTCAGCCAGCCGACCGCTGTACAACGCGATACGATACCGGCGCTGACGGCAGGTCGCGATGGCCACGTGCAAGCACCGACCGGGTCGGGAAAAACCTTGGCTTACGCGATACCCATTTTGGCAAGCTGGCTAGAGGCGCCTGCGACGCGACGCCGCAGCCTCGTTTTGGTGCCAACGCGCGAGCTGGCGGCTCAGGTTGCCGTCGTCTTCCAGGGATTGGCCGACGCCATCCGGGCGCAACCGCATGTCGCCCCCAAAGTGGTCGCCGCGTTTGGTGGTGTTTCCATCAATCCCCAAATGATGCGTTTGCGCGGTGGTGCTGACGTTTTGGTGGCAACCCCCGGGCGCCTGCTCGATCTGATCGAAAAAAATGCGGTGAGCATCGAGGGCCTGACGCATTTGATTGTTGACGAGGCCGACCGACTGCTTGATGGGGGCTTTGCGGACGAGTTCATGCAGGTCATCAAGGCCATCAAAGGAAAGCCACAAACATGGCTTTTCTCGGCGACGTCGTCCAAAGCTCTGCTTGACTTTCGCGCCCATTACCTCCATGAGCCAACACTCATCGCGTCACAAGCTTTGGCAAGCGACGTGCCTGACATCACACAGCGCGTCATCCAATTGAACGCCGACCAGCGAACCTCGGCTTTACGCCATTTAATCGCAGCCAACGGCTGGTCGCAGGTCCTGGTGTTCGTGGCCTCAAAGTACGGCGCAGAGCACTTGTCCGACAAGCTCTATGCAAAGAAAATTTATGCCACGCCGTTTCATGGCGGGCTCACCCAAGGGCAACGGTCGGAGCGCCTCCAAGAATTCAAGGCGGGTCGATGGGATGTGTTGATCACAACCGATTTGGCTGCACGCGGAATTGACATTGACAACCTCCCTGCTGTGGTGAATTACGATTTACCCCGATCTCCCAACGATTACACCCACCGGATTGGTCGTACGGCGCGCGGCGGTCAGTCGGGGGTAGCGGTCAGTTTCGTCACGCCCGAAACCGTGCCGCACTTCAAGCTCATTGAAAAGCGTTGCGGACTGAATGTGGTCAAGGAACTCCTGCCAGATTTTCCCTTCACGCCCGTCATCCCACAGCCGCCGACACCTGGCGTCGCCAGCGCCGATCTTGATGCCGCAAGAGGCGGTAGCGGCGGCATCAAAGGCAAGCGACCGAGCAAGAAAGACAAGATTCGCGCAGCTTTGCAAAACGGGGATGCCACCCAATGAATGCCGAAACACCCGACCTCGCCCATACCGTTGACGCGGCCGTTATCGCAGAGATGTGCGACCTGGCAGGTCAATCGCAGTACCGCGTCATGCTGGACACGCTGGTCACGTCAACAGACTCGGACACCGCTGTCTTGATCAATTGCCTCCAGAGAGAAGACTGGACGGCCGTCGCGGCAGCGGCCCACAAGGTGAAGGGCGCCGCCGGATTGCTCGGCATGACAGGGCTTCAACAGCTTTGCAAACGGATTGAAGCCCATGCCAAAAGCGGCGGCAGCGTGGCGGATGTGGCGAGCGAATTACAGCGCGTGGCTGCGGCAAACGCTGATCACGTGATCGAGCGAATTGGCTGACTATCCGCGATATCGCGCTCAAACTGTGAAATCGCGCTGAGCGTGACCTCGTCGACGCAAAGGCTGGCGATGAACTCAGGGCGCAGTGTCACCGCGTGCGCACCCAGCCCCATCAGTTGCGCCAAGACATCGGCCGATTTAATGCTTGCCGCCAACAGTCCGGGGCCTGTGCCTTGTGCCTCAACGCATGCGCGCATCAAGGCCCACACGTCACGACCGGCGGCATCCAATCGCCCCACATAAGGCGCAACCCAATGCGCCCGCTTTTCAATCGCCCACATCAGCTGGATGGGGTTTGACAAGCCCGTAAGAAGGGTTGGCATACCCAACGCCTGAATAGCTTGGAGGGCTGAATCCCAGCGTGGATCGCACGGCAGTTTCATCGTCACTTTGAGGCCACGGGCATGCGCATCTTCAGAGAGCTGACCTGCCAGACGGCTGTTTTCATCGGCATCCGCGCTGACAACTTGCAGCATGAGTTCGGCAAAGCCATGGTCGGCGGCAGCGGCAATGAGTCGTTTGTACCCGGCGAGTGATACCGGCAACCCCGCTTGATGGACGAGTGTCGGATTGGTTGTCACGCCCGTCACACGGGGACTCCCGGCCGGTAAGGTCCAAGATCGGCTATCTGCTGAGTCGATGTATAGCTTCATGACGCGTCCTGCTTGAGCACAACGTCTTTGGTCGGAAAAAACTGACCATGCAATGGGATCAAGGATCCCCCAAGGGCGCGTGCGTGTGGTCCCACTTGACCCGCCATCAAGCGGGGCTCGTGCATGCCATCGAAACGATAGGTCGTCATGCTTGACTCGGTCCGCCCGATGAGCGCATCAATTAAGGGGCGTCCCAACGAGCCGTCAACGATCACGGCATCCAAATCCATAAAGGCGGCGGCGCTGGCAACGGTCATCGCCAACGCGCTGCTGGCCTGCTTGAGCCAAGCCTCGGTGATGTCAGCGGGTGCCTGCTGCATCACAGCATCACTGTGAACCAACGTTGGGGAGAGGTTTGCGGCCATGAGCGCTTGCTCCAGCTGCCAACCCGACGCAACAGCAAGGAGTTGGGCCGGCATCGCATCGCTTGCCATTGCCGTGGGTAGCGAACCAATCGCGCCAGCGTTACCGCGTGAGCCGCCGACCAGCTGGCCATCCATCACCAAACCACCCCCTACGAAGGTGCCAACAAACACATATAGAAAATTGCGCACGGTGCGACCGTGGCCCTCATACAGCTCGGCCAAGCAGGCCGCCATGGTGTCTTTGGCGAACGCGACGGGTAAATTGGTCAGCGATTCCACTGCCTTTTGCAAGTCATAGTCAACCCACCGCGCGAGGCCTTCGCTGGCGTAAGGGCCCATGATGTCGACCCATTTGTGCATGGATAACGGTGCAGTGATACCGATCCCCACCACAGAGGACCAATGACTCCCAAGAGCCGCCTTGGCAGCCTCAAGGCTGGTGGCGATTTGGTCAGTCAAGACACGTGGATCCGGGTAGTCGTAACGCGTCTCCGAGCTCCAGATGGGCACGCCGGCGAAGTTGGTCACCAAGACCTCTAAATTTCGGCGCCCCACCTGCAGGCCAATACCGAAGGCGCCTTCTGGATTCAGGGACAACGGGACGGAGGGCTGGCCAATACGACCGCGAATTGGGGGCTGTTTTATCAGCAACCCATCATCCATCAGGCGGTTAACGATGATGGCGACCGTCTGTGTCGAGAGTTGCGTGGCGCGCGCCAAATCCGCTTTTGGAATTTGTCCATGCAACCGAATCGCTTGGAGGACGATGCGCTCATTGAACTGACGCATGCCATTGTGATTGGAGCCCCTTACAGCCCGATGATCGACGGTTATTTTTGGCGGAGTCATGGCAACGTGCTCAGTGCGGCTTAATCAAACCTTTGCAGAGCAAGACGTTACCATACGCCGACATCTCGCCGGTTTGGATCAACACCGACACCCGAGGCATCTGCTGATAGAAAGCGAAGCGCTCAATGGCCTGCGCGCGGGTGCCTGTAGCGGGGGCGCCAGCGATCGACAAATCAGGCGCAGTGTCGATGGTCAGGGGCGCCGCACTTGTGGACAAGCCATTGTTGACCGCCACACCGACAGCGGCTTTTTGCACCGGCGTTTGGAAGTCCGGCGACTGGCCGCAATGGTGCATGTAAGCCACTGGCGCAGGGACGTCGTTTGCCAGCGGCAGAACGGACAGAACGGCCTGTGTTGCACGCACGAGGTCAATACCTGGCAGGCGGATGAACGTGCTGGTTTGTGCCAGTCGCTCACCCGTGAAGTTGGCGTCTACGATCGCCACCCATTCGTTGTGGCCCATGGCTGCCAGCGCCCGAAGGAGATCGGGTGTCAACAAGGGGTCGATGCCTTTTAGCATGCGGTACTTTCTTCTGTTTTTAACGATGCGGGGTCGATTGCGCCTGTAATCAGCCCAACGATCTCTTCGGGTGTGGTCTGCGCCTTCAGTCGGCTGCAAATGATTCGACCCTGGCGGAACACATAGATGCGATCCACCAAGTCAAATACCTGGCGTAAGTTGTGGCTGATGATGATCAAAGGAACGCCGCGCGCCTTCAGCCCACGGATGATTTCCTCGACGCGTGCGGTTTCCTGAACCCCGAGTGCGGCGGTTGGCTCGTCCAGAATGATTAGTTTCTTCGCGAAGCCTGCCGCCCGAGCGATCGCGACACACTGGCGCTGCCCGCCGGACATTCCCCGCATCGGTTCGCTGAGATCCTGAATCTTCACGCCCGTCGTGCTGAGCATTTCCACGGACTGCGCGCGCATGGCGCGGTGGTTCAAGATCGACAAAGGGCCCAGATTGAGGCGCGTGATTTCGCGCCCCATGAAGATGTTGGCAGGCACATCGAGGTCCTCTGCCAAGGCTAGATTTTGGAAGACGGTTTCAACACCCTGCTCACGCGCATCGAGCGGGGAATCGAACGCGACCGCCTGACCATCCATCAGGATATCGCCGCGCGACGGCTGCTCGACGCCCGTAATGAGGCGCACAAAGGTACTTTTACCCGCGCCGTTGTCACCAACGATGGCAACGTGCTCGCCGGGGTTCAATCGAAATTCTGCGTCGGTTAGGGCCTTCACGCCACCGTAATGCTTGGTTAGGCCTTTGACGGCGATGACTGGGGTTGGCTCAGACATGGGCGTAATTCCTCGAATGTGGTTCTCAATGCCCGCAAGAATGCCTGAAAACAGAACCTGCCGGTATTAGTAAAACTACTAGGTTTATTTAATCAGATTTTGGTGTTTAATTCAAAACAGTCGAGAAATTGGCGTGCATTTCCCGCTCATTGGGACTGCGAAACCTCTTTTAAGGCTGTCGACGTTCGCCGACTTGGCGGACCACACACAAGCAAACATATTTGGAGAACATTCAATGAGTATCAAACGCACACTGGGCCGCTTAGCCCTGATCGCAGCCGCTTGCGGCACCATGGCCATGGCGCAAGCCGAGACCACCATCGCCTACATCACCAACGGTAATACCAACGAAGGTTGGACCCTGATCAACGGTGGTGCCGCAGGCGCGGCCAAAAAAGCTGGCGTGAAGTTCATCCAGCTGGCCGCTGAAAAAGGCGCCCTGTCGAGCCAATTGGCGATCGTCGAAGACATGATCACCCGCAAGGTCAGCGCCATCGCCATCGCGCCTGTTGACAGCGCGGGTATTGCACCTGCCATCACCAAAGCCATGAAGGCCGGCATTCCCGTGGTTGCCGTGGATACCGGCATCAGCGGTGCCGACATCACCAGCTACGTCGCCACTGACAACATCAAGGCGGCAAACGTACAGGGCAAGTGGACCGCTTCACAAGTGAAGTCTGGCGACACCGTGATCTACGTGACGGGCGACCAAGGTCAATCAACAGGCCGTGAGCGCAAGCAAGGCTTCTTGGATGGTTTGAACCAAAACGTCAAAGGCGTGAAAGTCGTTGAAGTGCCCACCACATGGGATCAAACCATGGCTCAAAACGGTGTTGAAGCAGCCTTGCGCGCCAACCCAAATGCAAAAGTCATCGCCAATGCATGGGATGGCGGCGCATTGGGCGCAAAAGCAGCAATGCTGTCACAAGGCTACAAAGCCGGCAGCATCAAGATTGCTGGCTTTGACGGCTCACCCGGTGGCTTGGACATGATGAAAGACGGTTGGCAACAAGCCAACGCAGCGCAAATGTTGGCGAAAATCGGCGCCGTTGGCGTTGAGACCGCCATCGCTGCTGCGAACGGCAAGAAGGTTTCCGCACGCATCGACACAGGCAGCTTCTTGGTCTTGCCTTCAAACGTTGACGCGTTTGCAAAAGACTCAGGCGTTGCCCAGTTCATGAAGAACAAGTAATCGCATCGCCGTTCAGACAACCGTTGGTTGTCTGTTCAAGGCCACCTGCTCGCAGGTGGCTTTCTCATCACCAGTTGCGCTGGTGATGAGAAAGCCGACTTTAAAGCTTCACCACTAAAAATTTCTGTTATTCACGTCCAGGAGTCCTCATGAGAAACATCACACGCCAAGAATGGTACGGCGCATTGATCGCCGTTTTAGTCCTCGGTGTGCTGCTGTCATTTGCATCACCCTATTTTTTGAGCACCCGAAATCTGAGTAACATTTTGGTTCAAGCCTCAGTGGTTGCGCTGTTGGCGGGTGGTCAAACGTTCGTCATCTTAACGGGCGGTGTGGATTTGGCCGTTGGCGCGCTCACCGCGCTTTGCGGTGCCTACGCCGGCTACATGATGGTGAAGTTGGGCATCGACCCCAGCCTTGCCATTTTGGCGGCACTGGCCATCGGTGCTGCGATCGGCATCTTCAACGGCTACCTGGTGGCGTATGTCGGAATTCCCGCCTTTATCGTCACCTTGGGTGGTTTGACCCTGTGGCGCGGCTTGGCATTTGACTCAACGGGTGGCTTCGATATGGCGGGCTTGCCTGAGCCCTTCCCAACCATGGGTTACGGTGAGTTTTTGGGCATCCCGATGCCGATCATCATCACAGCGGTCTATTTCGTTGTGATGGCTTTTGTCCTCTCCAGTACGAAATTAGGCCGCTACGTTTACGCCATGGGCTCAAACGAAATGGGCGCACGCCAAGTTGGCATCAACATTCGCCGCTACAAACTTGGGGTGTATGTCATCAGCGGTTTGTCCTGTGCGCTCGCCGCGCTGGTGCTGATGGGCCGAATGGATTCAAGCAGCGGCAAGATGGCGCAAATGTTTGAGCTGGATGCCATCGCAGCCGTCATTTTGGGCGGTACCTCTTTGTTCGGGGGCCGCGGCAGTATTTGGGGCAGCCTCTTGGGCGCCATCCTCATTACGATGATTCGTAACGGCATGAACCTCCTCGAGATTTCGCAATTCAAACAAATGATGGCCATTGGCGCCGTCGTTATCATTGCGGTTTGGATTGACGTGCTCCGGCGCGGTCAATTGAACAAACGCTAATCAACAACCGCCGCGATGACACAAACGCTTTATGTATTGGGCGAAGCCCTGATGGATTGCATCTCGCAATCGGATGGCACCCTCCGCCCACTTCAAGGCGGCAGCCCCTACAACTTGGCACGTGCCGCGGCGTTGCAAGGCACGACAACCTATTTCATCAACCCATTTTCAACCGATGCTTTTGGCCAAGGCCTGAAGGCCACGTTGGCCCGTGATGGCGTGAAAACCGCCCTGCCCGATACCGGACTGCCAACCTCTCTTGCCGTCGTGCAAGTCATCGATGGTCAGCCCAACTATGGCTTTTACCGAGAGGGTATTGCTGACCGAAGCTATACCGTGGCGGGCGTTTTGGACTGGCTAGAGGGCCAAACACCGGGCATCTTGCACACGGGGTCATTGCTACTCGTGCCGCCCGAGCATGAAAAGACGAAGGCGATTATTCAAGCGGCCAAGCGGCAGGGTTGGACCATCAGCGTCGATGTGAATTTGCGCCCCAAACTGGCGGCTGATCTAGGCGCTTACACCGCCGCCGTATCGGAAATCGCGCAATTGGCGGACTGGCTCAAGGCGAGTGATGAGGACCTGGCGTTACTCGGTTACACCGACGTCACCACAGCACACGCCAGCGAATTGGCTCAGCACTTTCCCAATGCCTCACGCATCGCACTGACTTTTGGCGCCGACGGTGCCTACCTGCAGGTCGATGGCGCATCGGCGCAAGCACCGGTTCCGATCGTCGACGTCACGGATACCGTTGGCGCTGGCGATACGTTTTGGGGAAACACCCTCGCCGACTGGGCCAACATTAACGGTGATGCCGCTGCACGCGTCACCCAAACGCTGAAGTGGGCGATGCAAGCAGCCGCCATCAACTGCACGCGTGCGGGCTGCCAGCCACCGTCTAAGGCCGAGGTTCAGCGCGCACTCGGATAAACCGCCAGGTGCCTCCTTCGGACGGACGGCATGTAACTCAGTGGTAACCAGAATACCCGCAAACTATGTAACTGAATTACACTGTCAGGCGTCAATATTGATCCCATACAACCCTAATTTTGAGGTTTGACCGTGCGCTCTGACACCCAACCCACTGGCACCCATCCTGACGGCCCAATAGATATCGTCATCTTTGGCGGCGCTGGCGATCTCGCATTCCGCAAACTCATCCCCGCGCTGTTCAGCGCCCATCAGCATGACAAGCTCGATGCAGACACCCGAATCATCGGCGTCGGCCGCCAAGACTGGGGCCGTGACGGTTACTTGGCCTTCATCAATGAAAAAGCCAAGCCCTTCATCGAAAAAGCACTCGCTGAAGCGCCAGCAGCGGATGCCCTTTGGCAAAGCTTCCTCGATCGACTGAGCTTCGCAAGCGTCGATGTCACCAACCCGGCGGCCTATGAAAATTTGGCAGCCATCAGCCAACCCAACACCCAACGCGTGTTTTATTTGGCAACGGCCCCCAGTCTGTTCACGCAAATTTGCGCCAACCTGACCGCCGTCAATCTGGTGGATGAACGCACACGCGTCGTTCTCGAAAAGCCATTGGGCCATGACCTTGCGTCCGCCCGAGCCATCAACGATGAGGTTGCGCAGTACTTCCGAGAAAGTCAGATCTATCGGATCGATCACTATCTCGGCAAAGAAACGGTACAAAACCTGATGGTGCTGCGCTTCGGCAATGCCATTCTGGAACCCATTTGGCGCGGCCCCAATATTCGCAGCGTTCAAATTACCGTTGCCGAAACCGTTGGCGTTGGCAGCCGTGCCGGCTTCTACGACCAGACCGGGGCGCTTCGGGACATGGTTCAGAACCACCTGTTGCAACTCCTTTGTATCGTCGCGATGGAGCCCCCCATCTCCCTTGACCCTAACGACGTGCGAGACGAGAAGCTGAAGGTGCTTCGCTCTTTGCGGCCGATGACACCCGCCGACATCAAGCGCGATACGGTGCGCGGGCAATACCAAGCGGGCTCGATCAGTGGCCAATCTGTTCCTGGCTATATGTCGGAAGAAAATGTGCCGAAAGGGAGTCGCACAGAAACGTTTGTATCCCTTAAAGCCAATATCAATAACGCACGCTGGGCAAACGTTCCGTTTTATTTGCGGACCGGTAAGCGGATGCAAGAACGTCGCTCCGAGATCATCATTGAATTTGATGACATGCCGTTTTCTATCTTCTCAGGCGCGGCCAACAGCAAACCAAACCGCCTGGTCATCACGTTGCAGCCAGAGGAATCGATCCAACTGCAAATGATGGCGAAGGAGCCCGGCTCTGGCATGAACATGCGCCAGGTCAATTTGAACCTTGACCTCCAGTCAGCCTTCAGTGAGCGCCGCGCGGAAGCCTATGAGCGTTTGCTCATCGACGTGATCAAGGGCCGCTTAACGCACTTCATGCGGCGCGATGAGCTTGAAGCGGCGTGGGTTTGGGTTGAGCCGATTCTGACCGAATGGGAACAGTCTGGCGAAGCACCTCGTCCCTACAACGCAGGCACATGGGGGCCTGCTGCGTCATCGGCGTTGATGGCCCGATCCAACCTCACCTGGTACGAGGAGTCCTGACGTGCCACAACTGACTGAACACCGTCTACCCAACGCCAGTGCGCTCGCTGATGCACTGGCAACGCATGTGAGCGAGCGGTTACGCGAGGTTTTAAAGGTTCAAACGTCGGCCGTACTGGCTGTTTCTGGGGGCAAATCACCGATCCCTTTTTTTCAAGCCCTGAGCATGACAGACCTGCCCTGGCATGCCATTCACATCACGCTGATTGACGACCGGTGTGTCCCCAACGACCACCCTGACAGCAATGCCGCGCTCGTTCGGGCGCACCTGCTGCGCAATTACGCCAAATCGAGCGCGTTTTCGCCACTCATCGATTGGGACCCTGCAAGCGACGCCCCCGACTTTGATGCCGTCGCAGCGAGCGCATCGGATGTCATCCAAAAAATTGGGCGCATCGACGTCGCCGTGCTGGGCATGGGACCCGATGGACACACCGCATCCCTGTTCCCCATGGCCCCGCAGCTCGCAACGGGCATGGACCTCGGCGCAAAACCAGGTTGCTTGCGCGTATCGCCACAAACCGCGCCATACGAGCGCATCAGCCTGAACCTCGCGGCAATCCTTAACAGCGACACCATTTGCGTCGCCATTGGTGGTGGCGCCGATAAGCATGCGGTTTACGAGGACGCCAAGCGTGAGACCACCAACCAATACCCCATCTCCCACGTCCTTCGACACACCGCTGATGTGCCCACCGTATCGGTGTGGCTTCACAACTGAATTCCCCAACTGAGGTGTCCGCGCCATGAATCCGACAACGATTAAAACACCGCACATTCATATCCCTGCACCTAACGCCATGGTGGCCGCAGTCACTGCACGCATCGCCGAGCGCAGCAAAGCGAGCCGCGACCGCTACGATCAAACGACCGCCGCTGCGATGCAAACCGGCACGCAGCGCAAGGGTATGGGATGCGCCAACATGGCACACGCTTTCGCGGCGATGCCAGTCAACGACAAGCTCAAACTTCATGCAGAGGTGGCGCCAAACGTCGGCATCATCACGGCTTACAACGATATGCTCTCGGCTCACCAGCCCTACGAACGGGCACCGGACGTCATCCGTGAAGCGGCACGACAACTGGGCGCAACCGCCCAAGTCGCAGGCGGTACGCCTGCGATGTGTGATGGCGTCACACAAGGAACGGACAGCATGGACTTATCGCTGTTCTCGCGCGATGTCATCGCCATGTCAACCGCTGTGGGACTGTCACACAACGTGTTTGATGCGGCGCTGTTCTTGGGCGTTTGCGACAAAATTGTGCCTGGCCTTTTTATGGGCGCGGCGCAGTTTGGCCATCTGCCGACGGTCTTTGTGCCAGCGGGCCCCATGACTTCGGGCTTGGCGAATGACGAGAAGGCAAAAATTCGGCAGCAATATGCCCAAGGCTTGGTCGGGCGCGACGCCCTGCTGAAAGCTGAGGACGGCGCGTATCACGGCCCGGGCACCTGCACGTTCTACGGCACCGCCAACTCCAACCAGATGCTCATGGAGATCATGGGCCTGCATTTGCCTGGCTCATCGTTTGTGAACCCGGGCACCGATCTCCGACGCGCCTTAACTGTCGAGGCAACGGCACGTGCGATCGCGATGGCGCAAACACCCGCGGCCGAGCGCATCACGATGGCGAAGATCGCATCCGTCAAAAATTTCGTCAACGCCATCGTCGGCTTGTTGGCGACTGGCGGCTCAACCAACCACACCATGCACATCATTGCCATGGCGCGGGCGGCGGGGCTTGTGATCAACTGGGATGACTTCTCAGACTTGGCAACGGTGGTGCCATCGCTTACCAAGATTTATCCCAACGGCTCAGCCGATGTGAATCATTTCGCCGCTGCTGGCGGTATGGGTTTCCTGATACGCGAATTGCTCGGTGCCGGCCTGCTCCACAACGATGTGGCAACCATCGTGGGCGAAGGTCTGCACCGTTATGCGGTTGAGCCATGGTTGGACAACGGGAACTTGGCCTGGCGCGAGCTCCCCGCTGAATCAGCAGATACGGCCGTACTGCGAGGCGTTGCCAACCCGTTTGCCCCCGATGGCGGTTTAAAGGTTCTCAAAGGCAACCTCGGTAGTTCGGTGATTAAAACATCGGCTGTGAAGCCAGAGCACCGCGTTGTCCGCGCGCCCGCGATCGTCGTATCAAGCCAGAAGGAATTACTTGACCTGTTTAAAAACGACGGCTTGGCGCAGGACTTCGTTGCAGTCGTTCGTTTTCAGGGGCCACGTGCCAACGGCATGCCCGAACTGCACAAACTCACGCCAGGCCTTGGCATCCTTCAGGACAAAGGATTCAAGGTGGCACTCGTCACTGATGGCCGCATGTCTGGCGCGTCGGGCAAGGTACCCGCTGCCATTCACGTCAGCCCAGAAGCGCTGAGCGGCGGCCCTTTAGCCAAGGTACAAACAGGCGACATGATCGAGCTGGACGGGAACGCCGGAACCCTCAGGGTCTTGGTTGATGACGCGGTCTTCCATGCGCGCTCGCCCGCAACGCCCGAGGCTGACGTCCTCGAAGCCAACGGTCATGGCAGCGGGCGCGAGCTCTTCGCCAACTTCCGCCGCTATGCCAGTGATGCGGAACGCGGCGCCTGCTCACTGTTCGCCGACTGATCAACCCACACACGAAGAAACCACATGACTGCCCTGCCCCAATTTAAAAGTAAAACGGTGCCTGTCATCGTCATCACCGACGTTGCACAAGCCATTCCGATGGCACATGCCTTGTTAGCCGGTGGCATTGATGTCATGGAAATCACCTTGCGTCACCCAGCGGGCTTACCCGCCATCGCCGCTGTCGCCAAAGCGGTGCCTGAGATGTGTGTCGGCGCCGGGACCGTCACCACGCTTGACGATGTGGCACGCGTGGTCGATGCCGGCGCCACCTTTGCGCTCTCACCTGGCATGACAGACAGCCTGATTGCAGCGGTACAAAAAGCAAATTTGCCCTTTGTGCCCGGTGTGATGACACCTGGTGAGGTCATGCGGGCCCGCGATCACGGTTATGGCTTGGTGAAGTTATTTCCAGCCACACAGGCGGGAGGTCTGGGCATGCTGAAGGCCATGGGGGGTCCTTTACCCGACATGCGTTTTTGTCCAACTGGCGGCGTGTCTTTGGCCAACATGAACGAGTTTTTGGCGCTCCCTAACGTGGCAATGGTTGGCGGCTCGTGGCTGACACCCGTTAACATCGTCGAAGCCGCTGCCGCCTCGGGTGACTGGTCTGCAATCACCGCGTTGGCACAAGAGGCCACCGATCAAGCCAGCAAGTAATCACACCACCCCATTTTTATGACCGCATTCGTCCCACCACAGGCACGCGCCGCTTGGCAAGCACTCCAAAATTCTGCCAACCAGCCGCTGCCTCATTTGCGTGAACTGTTAGCCGACGGCACCCGAGCAGGTCGCATGCAACTGACCGCTGCCGACCTACATCTGGACTTTTCACGCCAACGAATCACGCCACTCGTTTGGTCTCAGCTATTGGATCTGGCGGCAGAGTCGGACGTGCTCGGGCAAGCGAAGGCCATGGCTCGCGGTGATGCCATCAACGCCACCGAGGGTCGTGCGGTGTTGCACGTCGCCCTGCGCGGCGGTGGTGTGCCCAATCCCCCTTGGGGAGCAGCGATTGGTGCGCAAGTCGAAGCCGTACTCACACGGATGCTCGCCTTTGCGGATACGCTTTACAGCGGCCAAGCAAAGGGGCACAGCGGGCGCGCGATAACGGACGTCGTAAACCTCGGTATCGGTGGATCCGACCTCGGTCCGCGTATGGCGCATCAGGCACTGCTGGCAAACGCCAGTAACCAGGTCTCGGTGCACTTTGTGTCTAACCCAGACGCGTGGGCGCTGCATGACACGTTGCGCCATCTCGACCCGGCCACAACGCTTGTGGTGGTCTCCTCCAAGACCTTCACAACGCAAGAGACGCTCACGCTTGCAAACTCGGCACGACGCTGGCTGCTTGATGGTGGTGTGCCAGAGGCCGCACTGGGCGCCCACCTCGCCGCGGTATCAGCCGCCGTCGACAAAGCGACGGCATTTGGCGTTCGACCCGAAAATATTTTTGGCTTTTGGGACTGGGTGGGTGGTCGTTACTCCGTCTGGTCAGCCATTGGTTTACCACTGGCCATCGCCATCGGGTCACAGGCGTTCCGCGAATTTTTAGCCGGCGCGCAAGCGATGGACGCGCACTTCCTCAACGCCCAGCCCGACCAAAACATGCCACTCACGCTGGCGTTGCTTGGCATTTGGAATCGCAATTTTTTAAATTGCCCGACACACCTCATATCCCCCTACGCTTGGCGCCTAGAGCGGTTCGCGTCATTTATTCAGCAAATGGATATGGAGTCCAACGGTAAGTCGACGCGGGTCGATGGTGCGCCTGTTGATGTGGCCAGTGGTCCGATCGTTTGGGGTGGTCTGGGCATTGATGGCCAACACGCTTACTTTCAACTTCTGCATCAAGGGCAGCACACCGTGCCCGTGGATTTCATTGGCGTGAAAACAGAGGACACGCCCACCGCACAGTTGCCCCTTGCGCCTGAACACCACCGCGTTGTGATGCTCAACCTCAATGCACAAGCGCAGGCATTGGCGTGTGGGCGTGACGCCGCTGCGACAGCCGATAGCCTGCGAGCAGCGGGGATGTCTGACGCAGACGTGCAGCGTCTCACGCCACACCGCCAATTCCCCGGCAACGTGCCGAGCAATGTCCTCTGGATGGCTGCGTTAACGCCCCGCCACTTGGGTGCCTTGATTGCACTCTACGAGCACAAGGTGTTCTGCCAAGCGGCAATTTGGGGTGTCCACGCCTTTGACCAATGGGGCGTGGAGTTGGGTAAGACAATGGCCAAAGCGATGGAGTCAACGCCGTAATTATTCGCACAGCATCGCGATCGCGTGTATGCTTGCCGCTGTTTTAATTTTGACCGCTCCATGTTTGACTCCCGTGACACTGCGAAACCCATGCCGCCAGCGTTCCCCCGCTGGCTCGGCGACATTGGCGGCACCAATGCGCGCTTTGGCTGGCAAGCATCTGAGGCCTCGGCCATCACGGACGTGCACGTTTTACCGTGCGCCGAATACGACTCACTCAAGGATGCCGCAACGGCTTACCTAAACTTGATCCAACGCGCGGCACCCGCCAGTGCTGCCTTTGGAATCGCCAACCCTGTGTTCGGTGACGCCATCGCCATGACGAATCACCACTGGCGATTTTCGGTCAATGAGTTGCGTTGTCAGTTGGGGCTTGAGCGCTTGCTGCTGATCAACGACTTCACGGCCCTGGCGCTTGCACTCACCCAGTTGCCCGACAACGCGAAGCGCAGCGTCGGCGGCCCCAACGCAACACCGGCGAGCGACGCGGCCATTGGCTTGATCGGCCCCGGCACAGGACTCGGCGTCTCTGGCTTGCTGCCATTGGGCTACCAAAATAAGTGGATTCCCATTTCAGGTGAGGGTGGCCATGTGACGCTCAGTGCCACTACGCAGGTCGAGTTCGACGTCATCAAACAATTGCAAAAGCGTTACGGCCATGTCTCCGGTGAGCGCATCATTTCGGGTACTGGCTTGGTTGATCTGTATCACGCGCTCGGCGACTTGCACGGCGGCGCTGCCCGCGAAATCGTGACGCCGGCACAAGTGTGGGAACGCGCACTGGCAGAGCCGAACAGTCGTGCCAACGAAGCCATCGACCTGTTCTGCGGCTTCCTTGGCACAGCCGCGGGCAACCTGGCGCTGATACTCGGCGCGCGTGGCGGCATTTATATCGGCGGCGGCATCATCCCGCGGATGGCAGATCGCTTTGATCGATCGCCCTTCCGTGAGCGATTTGAAGAAAAGGGCCGCTTCAAAGGCTACCTAGAGAAGATACCCACATGGGTCATCACAAGCCCTATTTCCCCGGCCCTCCAAGGCGCCTCGCGCGCACTCTCGCTGGGCATCTGGTAAGCCCGACAAAAGCCGCAAAAGCCCACAGACTGTGGGCTTTTTTGTATGGAAAACTAGGGAAAATACCGATCCTCGTGATGGCAATGTAAACGTTATCATTGCAACCTGCTGACCTATCTTGGTCTCGCAAACCAACCTAATTTGGAGATACACATGAAACGTTCATTGCTAGCCATTGTTGCCAGCGCCACATTGGCGACCAGCGCCGTTGCCGCCGAATCCGTTGAAGTCCTTCACTGGTGGACATCCGGTGGTGAAGCGGCCGCCCTCGGCGTGCTGAAAAAGGACCTGGAAGGTCAAGGCGTCACCTGGAACGACATGCCCGTCGCGGGTGGCGGCGGTGAGGCCGCAATGACGGCATTGCGTGCACGCGTCACCTCAGGCAACCCCCCTTCAGCCGTTCAGGCATTGGGTTTTGACATCACCGACTGGGCCAAGCAAGGCGTCGTTGCCGACTTGAACAGCTTGGCCAAAGCAGAGAACTGGGACAAGGTTGTGCCCACCGCACTGCAAAAATTCTCAAAGCATGACGGCAAATGGATTGCTGCACCCGTCAACGTTCACTCAACCAACTGGGTTTGGGCGAACAAAGCGGTTTTGGAAAAAGCTGGCGTGAAAGAAATGCCTGCAACTTGGGACCAGTTCATTGCTGCTTTGGACAAAGTGCAAAAAGCTGGCTTCATCGGTTTGGCACACGGCGGCCAAGCTTGGCAAGACGCGACGTTGTTTGACGGTGTCGTTTTGGCAACTGGCGGCGTTGAGTTTTACAACAAGGCATTCGTTCAGAAGGACCCCAAGGCCCTCAACTCAGCCACCATGGTCAAGGCCTTTGACCGCATGAAGCAATTGCGCTCATACGTTGACAAAGACTTCTCAAACCGTGACTGGAACTTGGCGTCCGCCATGGTTATCGAAGGTAAAGCGGGCTTCCAAATCATGGGTGACTGGGCGAAGGGTGAATTCCTGAATGCCAAGAAGGTACCCAACAAAGACTTCGCTTGCTTCCGTGTACCTGGTACGCAAGGCATGGTGTCTTTCAACTCTGACCAATTCTTGATGTTCAAGGTTGGTGCTGCATCAGCTGGTGCGCAGTTGAAGTTGGCCAAGGCCATCATGAACCCAAGCTTCCAAAGCGCGTTCAACGTGGTGAAGGGTTCTGTGCCTGCACGTACCGATGTGCCAAACACAGCGTTTGACGCTTGCGGTAAAAAAGGTATGGCTGACTTGGCTGACGCTAACAAGAGCGGCAAGTTGGTGGGATCAATGGCCCATGGCCACGCGGTTCCTGCCTCAATCAAGAACGGTTTTTACGATGCGATCACCGCACAGTTCAACGGCTCTATGACCAGCGCTGCTGCTGCAAAAGCCATGGCGCAAGCTGCTGAGTAAACACAGACCTTTCTCGGATTCGATACCTAACAGACCTTATGGTCTGAAATAGAAAGTCAAGAGGGGGCCACAAGCCCCCTCTTGTTTTTAATTATGAAAAATCGTTGGCTACCCTCACTCGTCCTCAGCCCCAGTTTGCTGATGGTTGGCGTTTGCGTATACGGCTTCATCGCATTCACGTTCTATCTGTCGTTTACAACGTCTACCATCCTGCCTAATTTCAATTTGGCCGGGGTCGAGAATTACGAACGCCTGTTCTCGCTGAGCACTTTTTACAGCTCCTTACAAAATCTCGGCATATTTTCGTTTTTGTACATCACCATCAGCATGCTTTTGGGGATGACGCTGGCCATTCTTATCGACCAACGCATCCGTGCCGAATCCATCTTTCGGTCGATTTTTCTGTACCCCATGGCGTTGTCATTCATCGTCACGGGTACCGCCTGGAAATGGCTGCTCGACCCCAGCATCGGCCTCGAGCGGACGATGCATCTTTTGGGTTTTGAAAACTTCGTTTTTGACTGGATCAAAGATGGCGAAATGGCCATCTATACCGTTGTCATCGCCGCCGTATGGCAAACCTCCGGCTTCGTGATGGCCCTTTTCCTCGCTGGCCTGCGCGGCATTGACAACGAGGTTTTAAACGCTGCGCGCGTAGATGGCGCGAAGAGCTGGCGCATCTACACGCGGATCATCATTCCGCAACTGGGTCCCAGCTTTATTTCTTCATTCGTCATCTTGGCGCACATGGCGATTAAGAGCTACGACTTGGTTATTGCACTCACCGGCGGTGGCCCCGGACGCGCCACCTGGTTACCCTCGGTCTTTATGTACCAATACACTTTCACCCGAAACGAGATGGCCGTTGGTGCTGCCAGTGCCGTCTTCATGCTGGTCGGCATCGCCATCGTGGTCGTTCCATATGTCCGTCGCGAAATGCGCCTCAACAAAGGAGGCAACGCATGAGCCAGCCCATCAACCACGCACACACCGTGTTAACGCCGAGCAAAAAGCCATCGAGCCTGACCTTCGACCGGGTTTGGCTCTACGCCATCCTGTTGATGTTTGCGTTTTTATTCTTGATGCCCATTTATGTGATGGTGATCAACTCAATCAAACCGCTCGATGAGATTCGCGCAGGTAATCTGGTTGCGCTGCCGCTGGCACCCACGCTTGAGCCGTGGGTCCAGGCATGGAGTCAGGCGCAGATCGGTGTTCAAGCCACCGGGTTGAAGCCCTACTTCCTGAATTCGTTCCTGATGGTAATTCCGGCCGTGCTGATTTCAACAGCGCTTGGGGCGCTGAACGGCTACGTGTTGACGCAATTCAAGATTAAGGGCGGGACGCTGATTTTTGGTCTCGTTTTATTCTCCGTCTTCATTCCGTTTCAAATCGTTTTGATTCCAATGGCGAAGTTACTCGGGGAGCTTGGGCTCGCGGGAACCGTTAAAGGCCTGATCCTTGTCCACACGGTTTACGGTATCGGTTTTGGCACGCTGTTCTTTCGTAATTTCTATGCGGCGTTCCCGCAAGAGCTGGTGAAGTCGGCGCGCATGGATGGCGCTGGTTTCTTTGTTCTTTTTTGGCGGCTCATGCTCCCAGCCAGTTTGCCCATTGTTGTGGTCAACATCATTTGGCAATTCACCAACATCTGGAATGACTTTTTGTTCGGCGCATCGTTCAGTGACTACTCGTCATACCCCCTCACGGTCGCACTCAACAACTTGGTGAGTAGCTCAACCGGCGTCAAGGAATACAACGTGCACTTTGCTGGCGCTTTCATCGCCGCATTGCCCACGCTCATCGTTTACATCGTCTCAGGCAAGTACTTCGTGCGTGGCCTGATGGCTGGCTCCGTCAAGGGCTAAAGGAAATCAACTCATGGCAGCTTTAACCATTCAAAACGTCTCAAAACAGTTTGGTCCAACCAAAGTTTTGCATCAAATTAGTCTTGACCTTGCCGATGGTGAGTTCTTGGTGCTCGTCGGTCCATCCGGCTGCGGCAAGAGTACCCTCATGAACATCGTGGCGGGCTTAGAGGAACCCAGCACGGGCCAGGTCACTTTGGGTTCGCGCGATATCACGCACCTGCCCCCCGATGAGAGAGACGTGGCCATGGTGTTCCAAAGCTACGCGCTGTATCCCAACATGACCGTGGCGCAGAACATCGCATTCCCCCTAGAGATGCGCAAGGTCCCCAAAGCAGAGCGTGAAGCCGCCGTCAAGAAGGTCTCGGGGATGCTTCAAATTGACCACCTGCTCGACCGCAAGCCCCGAGCGCTGTCAGGCGGGCAGCGTCAACGCGTGGCAATCGGTCGCGCGCTGGCCCGCTCACCGTCGCTGTTTTTATTCGATGAGCCTCTGTCTAACCTCGATGCCAAATTGCGTGTCGACATGCGCGCCGAGCTGAAGAAGTTACACATGCGAACAGGGGTCACCACGATCTATGTGACGCATGACCAAGTCGAAGCGATGACGCTGGGTACCCGTATCGCGGTGCTCAAAGATGGCTTGATTCAACAACTCGCCACGCCAATGGAGTTGTATGAACGACCCTCAAATTTATTTGTTGCTGAATTCATCGGGTCCCCCAGTATCAACACCGCCGAGGCGAGCGTCGATGCATCGGGCGCCGTCATGTTGAGCGGCGCACACACGGGCGTCACGATCGACCCCGTCCACGCGGGCAAGCCCGTGATTTTCGGTATCCGTCCTGAGGACTTACTGGTATCCGAGAGCGGCACGATCAGCGCCACCGTCACCCTGCTAGAACCCACGGGCGCTGAAAGCTACATCCTGGTGGATACGCCGTTTGGCGAGTTCACACTTCGCATGCCGGGCCCAGGGGCCTTTAATCTTGGCGATCGGATGGCGTTGAGCTTTGCAGCGGAAAAGGTTCACGTGTTTGATAAAGCAACGCAACAGCGCCTGAACGCCTAAACACTGAGACCACCGCAGACACGCCCAGCCCCAATGCCAGTCCCCCCAGCAGGCGTCCACGTGATCCAGCGTGGCGCGTTTGAAGCGTGGCTGATACCACTTGGCGCACGGCTCATGCAAGTCTGGTGGCTCGAAGCGCCCGAGGGACCTCGCCCGCTGTGTCTTGGCTTTGAAAAGCCAACAGACTACCTCGCAGACCGGATGTCCATGGGCAGCGTCTGCGGGCGCTACGGCAACCGCATTGCCGATGCGCAACTGATGCGCGCAGGTGAGCCTTTTCAACTGAGCATCAACCACCCGATGGGGCATTGCATTCATGGGGGCGCCAATGGGTTTGGGTGGCGTGAATGGTCTGTCTCAGCCCAGAGCGAACAGTCTGTGCTGTTCACACTCCACTCGACCGATGGCGACCAAGGCTTCCCAGGGGCTTGCGACGCCAGTATCCTTTATGCGTGGTCGGCTGCTGGCACCCTCACATGGACGGCAAAGGCATCGGTGACTCGTCCCTGTCCGGTGAACCTGATCCCGCACCCGTATTGGAATCTCGACGGTGAAGCCACCGTGACAGGACACCGGGTCTGGATCAACGCGGACCAATACCTGCCACTCGATCAGCGGGAGCTCCCGCTGCCGCTCGCGGATGTGTCAGGGACACCCTTTGACTTTCGAAAGCCACGCACCATCGGCCATGACGACATCGCCATCATGGATGCAGCGCTGCGGATCGCTGATCGCGCAGAGCGGGGCCAACGTGACCCATTACCCACCGTTGCCCACTGTGAAGCGGGTGGTCTCAGGTTGACGGTACAAACCGATCGACCATTCGTACACATATACGCCGCGGCAGGGATGGCGCCGCAGCGCATCAGCGGGGCGGGGGCGGCTGCCGCACCGCGACCGCTGGGCGTCTCCCACGCCTTCGGCGCCGGCTTGTGCCTCGAAACGGAGGACTGGCCAAATGGTCCTGCCAATGATCGGGAAGAGGTTTGGTATGGCCCTGATCGTGCGTATCACCACACCGCGCAATGGACATTCAGCCAGCTCGAATAAAACATCGCACCATGCCGTTTCAAATAGCGTCCCATCACCGTGTTTTTGCCGCGTTTTTTCTTTATGCATTCAGCATGGGCGGTCTTTACCCCCGCTTGCCAGAGCTGCGTGCACAGCTCGGGATTGAAGAAGGCGCGCTCGGTCTCGCCCTGATGGGTGTGGCCACGGGCATGCTGCTATCGCTCACATTCATCGTTCCCAAACTGTCTGATACGGGCTATCGACGCCAACTGCTCACGCTGTTACCGCTGGTCTCCTTTGGTTTTGCGTTGGCGGCACACGCGAACAACGCACTGGCATTATTCGGGGTGTTGCTGGCTATCGGCCTGGTTCTCGGCGTCATCGAGACGATCGTCAATGTTGAGGCAGATCGTGTGGAATTTCAACGCGGCAAACGCATCATGATTCGGGCCCATGCGTTTTGGAGTTTTGGCTTCTTTGGCGCAGGGGGTGTCAGTGCCATCGCCGCCCACGTCGGGATTTCACCGACTGTCCAACTCTGGGGAACAGCACTGCTCGTACTGGGCCTCACGGCCATGCTGTTGGGTGGCTACAAGCCCGCGCCGCCGCGGCAGGGCAACGACACAACGAATCCGACCGCGACCCGGAACTGGACCCTGCCAACGCGCGGCATCATGCTGCTCGTCACGATCTGCGCGTCCGCCTTGCTGCTCGAAGGCGCGGGACTGGACTGGTCCGCAATCTACATGAGCGACGTCTTTCAAAGTACCCCCGCTGTCGCTGCGACGGCCGTCTCGGTTGTGGCGTTTTCACAAGCAACGACACGCTTTTTTGCCGATCACTTTGTCGATGCGTTTGGTGCCGTCAAAGTCGCACGCATCTTGTTGGTTAATTTATTCATCGGCACAGCCATGGTCACATGGGCCGTTCACCCCGCCGTGGCCTTGGGCGGATTCGCACTCATCGGATTTGGCGCAAGCGCCCTGTTTCCGTTGGCGGTATCAGCCGCCGCACAACGAACCGATCGCCCCGCTCACCTCAATGTGGCGGCGATGGGACAAAACGGCTTCGTGATTTTTCTGTTGGCACCACCGCTGCTGGGCTTCATCGCTGAACACCTGGGCATTCGGTGGTCTTTTGGCATCGCATTGCCACTGATCGTTATCAGCCTGCTCGTCAGCCATCGCCTCGGAACCAGCGGCAAGACATAGCGACTATCAGTACCCCATCTGACGCCGTCCCAACGGACTCAGATCACTGAGCATGGCACGGCCTTCAAAGCCCAGTTCGTAATTTTCTGCCGCAAAGTCCGGTGACGATGCGCCTGTCTCAAACGCCGCACGTTGCAGGTCTGAAAAGATGCGGTTTTTGTCGCAATCGGGTGCAGCGCCGATGTAGATCACGTTGCTGTAACCCGTGCCTTGGTGTTTGTCTTCGACGCCATGAATCACATCGGGGTGCCACCAAACGGTATCGCCTGCTTCAACTTGCGGGATGGGGCCGTAACCGTCCAAAAGCATGGCGTGATACTGCTCGCTGACCAGCATCGCGCGCCCCGCTTGGGCACCGCACAACTCGTCGTCGGGCACATCATCTTGCAGCGCTCGCAGGAGCATCCAGGGCACCGCATTGGCGATCGGCAAAACGTTCAGCGTGCCATCGCCAGGGCCTTGGCGCGTGAGCGCCGTCCAACCTTGAAAGGTCCGGAACATGCGGCAGACCGCCGGTGACGGGATCTCGCGCGCTACCGTGCGATAGGCGGCATCAAAGGCGTCATAAGCCGAAAGATCACCACCAAAAATATGGCGGTAGACCTGCTGATAACCAGGGTCAATCCAGCGTTCGATGGTGCCGCCATCACAGTGTGGCGACAAGCCCAACGTGGCGTCGCCAGGCTGACGCTGACGCACACGATCAACGTAGGTGAGCTCTTGGTCGGGGTTGAACACATCAGCACCATCGTGCTGGTATTTCCACAGCCGGTTTAACCACTGGCGTGTGCGGGCCAATGCCTCAGACTGCCGGGCTTGCATCTGTGGCTTCGACCAATACACGCTGTAGATTTGTGGCTTTGAGCTGGCGAGTGCGCTGAAATATTGATCGATCCCGCGCTTCTCTTCCATCCGCTCAAGGTATTTGACGTCATCCAAATAGTGCGCAATGTCGCTATTCCAGGCCTCGATTTGCGCTTTCGGGAAGACGCCCTTAATCACGACGCAGCCACGCCTCTTGATATTTTCGCGCTGGGCCTCGGTCACCTGATCCAAGGCATCAAAGGCGATTTCTGGCACGGGGCACTCGCCTTTTGCCCGAATGGCTTGAATGTCCGCAATGTCGCTCTTCAAGGCTGCCGTCAGTGCCTCAAACCGCTCTTTGTAATCCGGTATCTGCTGGCGGAGTGTCCGCTTTGCGGCACGGATGGCATCGAGATAAGGGGCGTTGGGGCTTGGCTTATTCATGGAGAACCTCAATGGGAGGGGGTGGTAACAATGTGGTCAATGACGCGCTGTGGTGTGTCGGGTCAAGTTGATGCAACAGGTTGGTGGCAATCAGCTGCCCCGTCTGTGTGATGTCTTCGTAGCAGGCCAATAAGGGCTGCCGAATGTATAGGGGCAACGAGGTGCTGTACTTGCTAACGACGTCAACTTGGTGACCCGGCGTTAGACCGCAATCGCTCAGGCCGCCCATGAGCGCGACCAAAATTGACTCTCGCGTCGCGACCAGACCATCGTATTTTTTTGCCTGTTTCGCCGCCCATAAATAGATGTGATCGGGACTGCCGTCGGTATCCAGATTCGAGACCGCCTCACCCTTCACGCCATGGGCCTTGCAGGCCCCGAGGAAGCCCTCAAGCAGGTGCAGACGAAAACTGGCGCCTTCATGCGGTAGCAAGATACCCAGCTTTTTTCGTCCCCTGGCCACCAACGCAGCGACGGCAGCCTCCGCGTATTGCTCATTGGCAAAGTCAACGAACGGATGGCTCAACAACGATGGGGCCGCCTTGCGCCCCGCCCGGTTGCTTGCAGGCAACCGTGTGCGCCCATGCGTACAAAACGGAAACTTCTTTTCCAGCAGGTATTTGACCCTCGCATCATGGGGCGCGATGTGTGAAATCACGACCGCGTCCGCGAGGCCCCGCTCCACAACATAGCGCAACGATGTGAGCGGGTCTGCGCCCTTTGCATCAGGCAAGACAATCAAGTGGTAGTCGGTTGTTGCCAGGGTGTCGCTGACACCGAGCAACAAATCTTTAAAAGCTGGCTGATTGACATCACGGCGGTCCATGATGAGTGCCACAACCCAAGTCTTGCCTGTCTTCAATCGGACGGCGGCACGATCGCGCACATAGTTCAGCTTTTTGGCCGCAGCCACTACTTTTTCGCGGGTCTCAGGCAACACCGCATCGGAGCCGGAAAGCGCACGAGAGACGGTCGCGAGCGACAGCCCGGTTACGTCAGCAATGGTTCCAATGGTTGCCTTTTTCGTCACTTTAATCACTCCAGATCGGCGATTATGTAAACGTTTCCACAGCTCGTCAACCTAGGCAAAACCCGATTTTAAAAAAGTGATGAAAACGTTAACATCGACCATCGTCAATCACGAGGAAATAAGAGATGAAATGGGCTTTGATCGGCGCCAGCAACATTGCTGGCCAATGGATGGTCGATGCGCTGCGAGCCTGCGGCGACGAGGTCGTTGCCGTGGTGTCTGGTGACGCACAACGCGCCCGCGCCTTCGCGAATGCGCATGGTATTCCTCACGCCCTTGATCAGGAGGCTGCGCTAACGGGTCTTGGCATCGAGGCGGTCTATATCTCCAACACCAACGAGAAGCACGAAGCCTCGGTTTTGCGCGCAGCTGCAAGTGGCCAACATGTGCTGTGTGAAAAGCCACTGGCAGTGGATTTTCAAGCCGCTATTCGGATGGCATCAGCCTGCGATACCGCTGGCGTTGTCATGGTCACGAACCACCACCTCAGGCATAACGCGGGTCACCGCGCGATGCGCGAGCAGGTGGCTGCCGGTGCACTGGGACGACTGTCCTCGGCTCGGTTGAGCCATTCGGTCTACCTGCCGAAACCCATTCAAGGCTGGCGCTTAACCGATCGTGCAGCCGGCGGTGGCGTGGTGCTCGACATCGCCGTCCACAACGCAGACTCACTGGCGTTCATCTTGGGCGAATACCCAACCCATGTCTGCGCCATGACCAGCAACACCGGCATGGCCAATGGGCTCGAGGATAACGCCATGTCAATTTGGCAATACGCCAGTGGTATCACCGCCTTTACCCATCAAGGTTTCAATACGCCATTTGCTGAAACCCACCTCCAATTGCACGGCGACGCAGGTAGCCTCCACGCGACGGGTGTTTTGTCGCAAGCGCCCGGTGGCGTGGTCGCGCTGTCCAACACGTCCGGGCGGACCGAGTTACCGCTCGACAACGACAACCTGTACCAACGTGTCATCCGCAACATGCACGCCGCCATTGCCGGTCAGCCGCACGCGAATGCGGACGGCTGGGCGGGCGTGCGGTCATTGGCAGTCGCTCATGCGGTTTTGCAAAGTGCGGCTTCAGGACGTACCGTTGAGGTCGCTTATGGGTGATGCGGTCACGCCCGCGCTGCCAGCAGCGCCAAAGCCAAACTACGAGTCGGCTGCTTTCTTAAAGCAACACATCGTCGATGTTCTGAATTTTTACCGCCCTGTTGCCTTCGACGAGGCGGGTGGTTTTTTTCACTATTACCAGGACAATGGCGCTGTCTATAACCGCACCCATCGGCATCTGGTCAGCGCCACCCGGTTTGTCTTCAATTGGGTGCAGGCTTGGCAGCACACACAGGACAGCACCTATTTGACATGGGCCAAACACGCGCTCGATGAGCTCGATCTGCGATTCAAAAATGCCAACGGCGACTACGTTTGGACGCTGGAGGGCCAACGTCCAGAGGACGCGCGCATCATGGCCTATGGGCAGGCATTCGTGCTGTTGGCAAAGTCGTGGGCGTTGCGTGCGGATCTGTGTACACCTGCCGATGTACGCGCTGTTTTCGACCGCATGAACACGCTGTTTTACGACGCGGATCACCGAGCGTACGCTGACGAGCGCAGCGCCGATGGCATCCTGAGCGCGTATCGCGGTCAAAATGCCAACATGCACATGTGCGAGGCCTGCATTGCCGCTTTTGAGGCCACGAACGAGGCGGCTTACCTCGAACGGGCCATCACATTGGCCAAAACATTCACGCAATCATTGGTCAATCAACCCAGTGCCAAGGGCGCCGACCAATGCATCGGCCAAATTTGGGAGCACTATCACACCGACTGGCAACCAGACTGGTCCTACAACAAAGACAACCCCGGTGATATTTTTAAACCTTGGGGTTACCAAACAGGCCATCAGACAGAATGGGCCAAGTTGCTGCTACAAATCCATGCGCACGCGCCTGATTCCCAGTGGCTCACAACGGCACAGCATCTGCACGATGCCGCTTATCGTTTTGGGTGGGACGCCACAAACGGCGGCTTGGTCTACGGCTATGCACCGGATGGGGCCGTCTGCGACAGCGACAAATATTTCTGGGTTCAAGCGGAGTCATTTGCGAGCGCGTGGCGCCTATGGCGCGCGACCCACGACGTGCGATACCTCACCCAATACAACGACACATGGGACTGGGCTTGGCGACACATGGTTGACCACACCTACGGCGCCTGGTACCGCATCGTCGATGCACAAGGCAACAAACTCGAAACCACCAAGTCCCCAGCAGGCAAAGTGGATTACCACACCATGGGGGCGTGCTGGGATGTGTTGCGCGTCGGTGACCTGCAGCCGTAAGCGAGGACCGCATGCGATTCGGTATTTTGGGTAATGCAAAAATTGCCCGAACACAGCTCATCCCCGCCATCTTAGAGGCAGGACACACAGTCACTGTGATCGGCAGCCGTGGCGAAGCCAATCCTTGGACAGGTGCCCCCGCCTGTCGTTGGACAGACTACGACGGCGTGCTCAACGCCTCCGATGTCGACGCGGTTTACATCGCGCTACCCAACCATCTGCATGCCGACTGGTCGGTTAAGGCGCTGCGAGCGAACAAGCATGTGTTGTGTGAAAAGCCTTACGCGCTCTCACTCACGGAGATCACGGCCGTTCGCGACGCAATGACGGCATCGGGTCGCTGCTTCATGGAAGGCTTCATGGTCCGCCATCACCCACAATGGCAATGGTTGGCAACACAACCCGTTGGCGATGTTCGCCAGGTGCAGGTGGTTTTCAATTACAACAATCAGAACCCTGACAACATCCGTAATCACGCCGATATGGGGGGAGGTGCGATGTGGGACATCGGTTGTTATGCCGTTTTCGCCGGCCACTGGCTGATGGGCAGAGCGCCTGACCACGTCACACTCAACACGGAGCGGCACCCAGATTGGGGGGTTGACATCCATTCCCACGGATTGCTGCGCTGGGCGTCCCAAGACGCAACCCCAAGCGCTTCACTGCAATTTTCGGTATCGATGCAAACCGCCAAAAGCCAATCGGTGCACATTGCCGGCACCCAGGGTTGGGTGCAACTGCATGCCCCTTTCAACCCGGCACATGGCAACGCCGCTAACCCCGTGCGCGCCACGGCCACCTGGGCGCCCGAGGGTGGCTTGCATCACGAGGCCATGGACCACACTTTTGAGCCTTGTAATGCCTATGCCCGGATGGTTGAAGATTTCGTCCACACCGCGACCCATGATCCCGCGAGCGGCATCCGAGACAGTGAGGCGATCGCCCGAACCACCCTGCGACTCCTCGAGAGTGCGCGGTGATCAGTCACGCAGGCGTCACCGAAGGCGCGCAAAAAAAGAAGATATCCCCCTCGATCAACCACTTGCGACCATCCTAGGGTTAACCCACGTTTTGAGTGTGGTGTTGTGTATCTGGTGCTTCGCGTTATATATTTCCAGCTGGTAATTTCTAAAACACTCTGGAGACCTTCATGAGAATCGCATCAAAACTGGCACTGTGTGCCGCACTTGGCTTGGGCTCGTTGGCCACAACCGCGCAATCAGCCGACTTCGTTAACGTTTTAACAGGCGGCACGAGCGGCGTTTACTTCCCCCTGGGAACGGCAATGGCCAAAGTCTACGGCGAAGCCATGCCCAAAACAAAGGTGACCGTTCAGTCAACAAAGGCCAGCGCCGAGAACCTGAACCTGTTGCAAAGCGGCCGCGGCGAAATCGCCTTCGCATTGGGTGATGCCGTCTCTGGTGCATGGACCGCGGATGCCGACGCAGGCTTCCCAAAGAAGCTCGACAAACTGCGCGGCATTGCCGGCATCTACCCCAACTACATCCAAATCGTTGCCAGCGCTGAGTCAGGCATCAAGACATTGGCTGACCTCAAAGGCAAGCGCGTCGCTGTTGGCTCACCAAAAAGTGGTACCGAGCTGAACGCACGTGCCCTGTTCAAAGCGGCCGGTATGGGCTACGGCGACTTCTCAAAAGTTGAGTACGTCTCCTTCGGTCAGAGCGTTGAATTGATGAAAAACCGCCAGTTGGATGCCACCCTGATCTCTGCTGGCTTGGGCGTTGCCGCCATCAAGGACTTGTCAGCCAGTATCGATATCCGAATTGTTGCCATCGGTGCCGACGTGATCGCCAAGGTGGGCGACCCCGCTTACCAAGCCAACACCATCCCTGCGAACACGTACAACGGCCAAACCGAGGCGGTGCCAACAGCGGCGATCCGCAACATTTTGGTCACCCACTCAGGCGTGTCTGACGATGATGCCTACCTGATGACCAAAACCCTCTTCGCCGAATTGGGTCAATTACAAGCCGCACACAACGCGGCCAAAGCGATCGACCCCAAGACAGCGGCAGCGGGTGTCCCCGTGCCTTTGCACCCCGGTGCTGAGCGCTACTACCGCGAAGCCGGTTTGATGAAGTAAGGTCCACCGACCTCCGTCACAAGAAAAGCGCTGCAAAGCGCTTTTCTTTTTGCCTCTAACCACACCCCAATATCACCATGCTCAACTCCACTGAATGGGCCTTTAAGGGCAACGCGCGCGATAAGGCGATCTTTGCAATCGCCTTGCTGTTCTCCTTGTTTCAGGTTTACACCGCGACGTTCAACCCGATTGGCACACAAATCGTTCGAGCGATTCACGTGGGTTTTTTGGTGTTGTTGGTGATGTTGATGCTGCCGGGGCGATTCAGGTATTGGTCGCTGCTTCTGGGTATCGCAACGATGGGCACCGGTGCCTACCAATGGATTTTTGAGGGCGAGTTAATCTTTCGATCTGGCGACCTGAACGACGTCGACAAAGTGGTTGGTGTTGTCGCGCTTTATGCCGTGTTTGACAGTGCGCGTCGACTGATGGGTTGGGCCCTGCCCGCGATCTGCGCCACCTTTTTAGCCTATGCGCTCTTCGGTGAGTACCTGCCGCAGCCGCTCGGTCACCGAGGCTACGGTTTTGATCAGGTCATCGAGCAGCTGGCCTTTGGTACCGAGGGTATCTATGGCGTGCCGACGTATGTCAGCAGCAGCTACATTTTTCTGTTTATTTTGTTTGGCGCTTTTTTGGAAAGCGCTGGCATGATCACTTTGTTTACGGATTTCGCGATGGGGACTGTGGGCCACACGCGCGGTGGGCCTGCCAAAGTGGCCGTTGTGAGCTCGGGCCTGATGGGGACCATCAACGGCTCTGGCGTCGCTAACGTGGTGACGACGGGGCAATTCACCATCCCATTAATGAAACGGTTTGGCTTCTCGTCTGCATTCGCAGGCGGCGTTGAGTCAACCGCCAGTATGGGCGGGCAAATCATGCCGCCCGTCATGGGCGCGGTCGCTTTCATCATGGCGGAAACGCTCGATTTGCCCTACCTCGATATTTGTATCGCAGCCCTCGTCCCCGCCGTTCTTTATTTCGTAACCGCTTTCTGGATGGTGCATTTGGAGGCCGCGCGCAAAGGCTTGAAGGGCCTGCCCAAATCCGAGTGTCCTGACCCTTGGGCGGCCATCAAGGATCGCTGGTATCTGCTGGGCCCCCTCATGATGCTGGTGGGGTTGTTGTTCAGCGGCTATACGCCCTTGTTCGCGGGAACCGTTGGTCTGTTCCTCACCGTGATTTTGATTTTAGGTGCGGCGATTGCACTCAAATTACCACGTACGCCGATGCGCGTTGCGCTTTGGCTGGTCCTTGGCCTGCTGGCTGCAGGCTTTTTCAAGATTGGGGCTGGCGCGTTGTTGGGCACCATCGCCTTGGCCGCCTTTGTTTTGATTGCCATGCGTGAAGGCGGGGCCCTTCAACTGAGTATCAACGCGTTGGCCAACGGTGCTCGCCACGCGCTACCGGTGGGTGTGGCGTGCGCTTTGGTTGGGGTCATCATTGGTGTGCTGACGCTCACCGGCGCGGCCACGACGTTTGCCAACGCCATCATCAGTTTGGGTGAGACCAGCCTTTTCTTAAGCCTGCTCCTAACCATGTTTGTGTGTTTGATTTTGGGCATGGGCATCCCAACGATTCCCAACTACATCATCACCAGCGCATTGGCGGCGCCCGCTTTACTGGAGCTGGGTGTCCCCCTGTTGGTGAGCCATATGTTTGTGTTTTATTTCGGCATCTTGGCGGACCTCACACCACCCGTCGCGCTGGCCTGTTTTGCCGCGGCGCCGATTGCAAAAGAGACCGGATTAAAGATCAGTATTCAGGCGGTTAAAGTGGCTTTCGCCGGTTTCGTTATTCCCTACATGGCGGTTTATTCACCCGCACTGATGTTGCAAGGTGACCCCAGCGTCTTTGCCGTGGTCTACATCATCTTCAAGGCCTTGATCGCCATTGGTCTTTGGGGCATGTTCGCCAGTGGCTACTGGCGCGCGCCGATGGGCATGATGGAGCGCGTCGTCGCCTTGGTTGCAGCGGGCATGTTGGTCGCAGCGTTGCCGATCACCGACGAAATCGGCTTGGCACTGTCTGCGGCATTTTTAGGCCAGCATCTGTGGCGCCACCGCGAGGGGCGCGTCGCCTAACGGATGGCGGGAAGCGCAATTGCAGCTGGAACGCTGGCACTGTGTTTAAACAGCATGGGTGCCGGTGGGGCACCGATCCAGAGCGTCGCACCGCTTGATGCGACCTCGCCCGCATTCACGCTGACATGGATGCACTCGATTGAAAAAACCCAGTGGCAAGAATACTGGCAAGTGGTGACCAGCCCCAAGCCCCACTTGCGACTGGTCAGCGCCCGTATCGAGACAAGCGGCGCAGGCATGGAAATTCCTGACAACGCGGTGTGGCGCAACGGTGGCTACGACTACACAGTCAACCAAGATCTCGACAGTGTGACGCTCAGCCACAGCCCCTTCACCCAGCAGGCCCAGTTGTGCGTGGGGCAGGACTGTCGCCTGTTAAGCGACTGGTTGCCTGGCTTACCCAATATCCAGGCCGTTACATTAACCCCGTGTCACGCGCCTTGACACCTCGCGCAATAACACCAACTCTTCAGCCGTCGTTGGATGCACCGCGATGGTCTGATCCAGGTCTGCTTTGGTCGCGCCCATGGTGACGGCGACCGCGAGCGCTTGGATGATTTCCGGCGAGTCATCGCCCAGCATATGAACACCCAAAACACGGTCACTGGCGTCATCAACAATGACCTTGATGGCTGTTTTTGATGTGCCACCCGCGAAGGCCACTTTCATGGGCCTGAATTCAGTTTCGTAAATACGCAGGTTCGGGTACTGCGCTGCCGCTGCCTCTTCGGTCAACCCAACGGTGCTCAGTGGCGGCATGGTGAAGGTGGCAGTGGCGACCGATGCGTGGTTAACGGTTCGGCGGGTTCCTGTAAAAAGGTTATCGACCAGCGCGCGACCTTCTGCGATGGCAACGGGTGTGAGGGCCATCCGGTTGGTGACATCCCCAACCGCGTAGACGTTGGCAACACTCGTTTCACTCCACTCGTTAACAGCGATGGCCCCGTCCGGTGCCAGGGTGACGCCCAGTTTTTCAAGGCCTAAGCCTTGCACGTTTGGGCTGCGACCGGTTGCATTCAAAACGGCGTCAAACTCAAAGGATTCATCACCGGCAAAGACCCATGTGGTGTCACCCGAAGCCTCAACGCTGCGCATCGAACTGCGCCCCATCAATCGAATGCCTTGCGCCGTGAGCGCGTCGGCTAACTTGGCGCGCATGCCTTCATCAAATCCCCGCAATGGGAGGTGATCGCGGTAAAACACCGTGACCGATGAACCGAGGCCCTGCATGATGCTGGCAAACTCAAGTGCGATGTACCCAGCACCCAGCACGCCCAGTCGCTTGGGCACCTCGGAGAGGTCAAGCAAGTCATCGGACGTCATGGCGTGCTCGATACCCGGCACGGCATGGCGGTTCGCACGGGCGCCCGTCGCGATAAGCACCCGCTTGCCGTGAATGGGCGTGACACCGTCAACCATCACGGTTTGGCTGTCGCTTAAGGTGGCGTTGCCGCGGAACACCGTGACGCCACTGTTCTCGAGCATGCGGCTGTAAATACCCTCCAGCCGGTCGATCTCAACACGCTTATTTGCCTGCCATGTGGCAAGGCTAAAGCGGGCGTTATCGACCGTCCAGCCGTAAGGACCTGCCTCTGCGAGCTCACGCCCAAACTTAGCGGCGTACATCATGAGTTTTTTGGGCACACACCCGCGAATCACGCAGGTGCCGCCCAACCGGTCACGTTCAACGAGCGCGACTTTCGCGCCGTGGGCAGCGGCACGCCGCGCCGAGGCCACACCGCCAGAGCCGCCGCCAATCACAACCAAGTCAAAGGGTACGGAAGCGTCAGTCATCGTCACAGGAAATCCTTGGAGTGCGCCCAAAGCCAGGGCAATCCAAGACTTTACACCAGCCACCAATTGCGTATGGCTTTGATCACTTCTTCGGGGTCATCCCGATGGGGGTCATGCCCCCCTTTGGCCACGGCCAACGTGTGAAAATGCCGCGCATTGACTGCGGCCGATTGCAACGACAACACCTGTGCCATGGTGCCATAAGGGTCTTGCGTACCTTGGATCGCCAGAATCGGCGCGGTGATGTGCCGCATGGGCGAAGTCATCGTCCATTTTTCAAATTCAGGGTGGAGCCAAACACCCGCCCAGCCGTCAAAAGGCGAGGCGGGATCAGGGTGATATTTCGCCAAGCGCGCCGCGAACGTGCCCTCATCAAACGCCACACGCGCCTCGCGGATGCTTTGAAGGCCAATGGCTTCGACAAACACATGCAGTGAGATCGCCACCACGCCCGCGTAATCATTGGGCGCCTCAGCGGCAGCACGCAAAGCGATGCTGGCCCCATCGGAATGGCCAACCAAGTAGACCTTGCGCCGCTTGACGTCAACATCGCAGGCCTTCAGCAAAGCAGGCAAGACCACGGTCGCTTGGTGGTGCATGAATGTCAGCGGCCATTGCTCGCCTGCGGGACGCGGCGTCGCGTAACCATAACCAGGCCTTGAGTAAGCAAGCCCCTCAACACCGAGTGCTTCGCAGACCTGTTGGGGAAAGCCCCGCCACATATCAATGCAACCCAAGCCCTCGTGCAGAAACACGAACAAAGGCCCCAAATCTGCCCCTGTCCCTTGCGGTGTGTTGTAGCGTGCAACCGGCACCCATGCATCCTCGCCACCGTAACCAACGGCTGACAGATGGACGCGCGGAAGCGATGACTCAGGCGTCTGAACGGGCATCAGGCGTTGGCAGCCCGCAGACGGAAGCGCTGAATTTTGCCTGTCGCGGTTTTGGGCAGCTCGTCTAAAAACTCAATTTGGCGTGGGTATTTGTAGGGCGCCAATCGTTCTTTGACGAACGCCTGCAATTCCTCCGATGTCGCGGTTGCGCCATCTTTCAAAACCACGTAAGCCTTGACACGCGTCAAGCCGTTGGCATCGGGCACACCGATGACCGCCGCTTCCAAGATCGCAGTGTGTTGGACCAAAGTCGCCTCGACCTCAAATGGCGAGACATAAATGCCGCTCACCTTCAACATGTCATCCGAACGGCCCGCATAGGTGTAGGTACCGTCCGCGTTTCGCACGTATTTATCGCCGCTTTTGAGCCAAGCGCCTTGGAAGGTGTCACGCGATTTAGCGACATTTTCCCAGTAATACATGGCCGTACTCTGGCCACTGATGTACAGGTCACCCACCTCACCATCGGGCACTTCGCGACCATCGTCACCACGCAGCGACAAGGTATAGCCTGGGACTGGAAAGCCCGTGGTGCCGTAGCGAACGTCGCCAGGTCGGTTGGAGAGATAAATGTGAAGCATCTCGGTTGAGCCAATGCCATCCACAATTTCAACCCCGTATTGTGCGGTGAACCGTTCGCCCAAGTCGGCTGGCAATGCCTCACCAGCGCTCGACACCAGACGCAAGGTAATCTCACTGCGCTTAGGCAGATTGGGCGACGCCAGCATACCGGCGAAACCTGTGGGCGCACCGAAAAAGACGGTCGGACGTTGTTCGATCCATCGCTTGAAGACCGCATCAGGCGTGGGTCGCTCGGCCATGAGCACCACGCTGGCGCCCACACTGAAGGGGAATGTAAGCGCATTGCCCAAACCGTAAGCGAAGAACAACTTCGCAGCGGAGAAACACACGTCATCCTCACCGATTTTTAGGACGCCCTTTCCGTAGTATTCAGCCGTCCAATACGGGTTACCGTGGCTGTGGACGGTCCCCTTGGGCCGTCCGGTGGAACCCGATGAGTAAAGCCAAAAGCCGGGTGAATCTGGGCTGGTATTCGCAGCCTCGGCAAGCGGCGTTTGCTGTGACAGCCATGTCGCCATATCAACGACCGTGGTAACACCCTCTTGACGCAAGGCGTTCATCAAGGCCTCGCCGTCGCCCGCGCCACTGAACGGGATCGTTTCCGGATGAGAAACCAACACCAACGACACGTCGTGCGCACACATCGACAGCGCCTCACGCAAGGTTGGCAACAAAGCGCCCGATACCGCCACAGCGCGCGCCCGGCTGTTGGCCAGCATGTAAGCCAAGTCGGGTGCGGTTAACAGCGTGTTGATGGCGACGGGCACAACCCCACCGTACATGGCGCCCAAAAAGCTGACCGGCCAATGGCAGACGTCTTGCATGAAAACCATCATGCGGTCCTCGCGCCGCACACCGGCTGCGGACAAACCCGCCGCCAAGCGTCGCGCACTCTCTGCCAACGCCCCGTAAGTCAATTGTCCGTAGTCGCAGCGCACCGCCAGCTTTTCTGCCCGTCCCGCGTTGATCGTGAAGATGTGCTGCGCGAAATTAAAGCGCTCCCCCATTTCGGCGCAATCACCAAGGGACTGGGGCACCGAGTGCACCGCGTTTGACGTGTTACCTGACATGGCGTAGGGTCTCCGAAAATTGCATTAGCATGTTGTATTTTTCCGGCACCGCTGAAAATAAGTGCGGAAACATGCAATATTTTGCTTATTTCGACCAAAACGTCAATCACCAAATACCCGAATGCCAACCCCACCCAGCGCGACCCTGAGCGGTGATGACCGCCGCAACCACTTTTTGCTGTCCCTTGGCGCACGCGTGAGGGCCCTGCGCGCGCGGCGCGGGCTGACCCGAAAAGCGGTTGCACAAGCCGCCTCGGTATCGGAGCGCCATTTGGCCAACCTCGAGCTGGGAACGGGCAACGCATCGGTCCTCGTGTTGTTGGATGTGGCCAACGCGTTGCAATGCACGCTTGCCGAAATCGTCGGGGACGTGACCACCAGCACCCCCGAGTGGCTGATGTTGCGTGAGTTGTTATCCCCCCTCGACGAGGCTGCGTTGGCACGGGTTCGCGCGGCAGCAGCCCAGTCCTTAGGCGTCACTCAGGACCCGGCGTCCCGCTCGCGTCGCATTGCACTGATCGGCTTGCGCGGTGCGGGGAAATCCACATTGGGCAATCGACTTGCCGCCGCGCTGGGTTGTCCGTTCACAGAGCTGAGCCACGAGGTTGAGGCGTTGGCGGGCTGTCGCTTATCCGAGGTTCAGGCGCTATATGGCCTCAATGCCTATCGTCGCTATGAGCAACGGGCCCTCACGCAAACCATCGAGCACCATGAGGCCGTTGTGATCGCCACACCGGGTGGCTTGGTCTCTGACCCAACGGCGTTCAATCAATTGCTCAGCCATTGCACAACGGTGTGGCTGCAAGCCAAACCCGAAGACCACATGAGTCGCGTCATGGCACAGGGCGACACACGCCCCATGCAAGCGAGCCCTGAAGCCATGGAAGACCTGAAAAGCATCTTGGCAGGCCGTGCCGCCTTCTACAGCAAAGCGCAGTTCACGCTCGACACCAGCAAGCAGCCGTTGGAAGAGACCTTCCAGAAGCTGTTGTCAATCGTGCAACAACATGTCAGCACCTAGGGTAAATACTTATTTTTAAAAGTTGCATCATTTTTCATGCACATGCATAATAATTCCTATCGAAGGCCTGCACATTTCTTTACATGGCTTTCCCACCCCTCATAGGAGACCACGCAATGAATGCCATGACCGATCTTGCCACCGCCCCGCGAGTGAACTACCAAACCAACCCTGAGCAATACCAGCACTGGTCGCTCAAAGTAGAGGGCAACGTTGCCACGTTGACCGCCGACTTCAATGAAGACGGTGGCCTGCGCCCTGGCTACAAACTCAAACTCAACAGCTACGACCTCGGTGTTGACATTGAGTTGTACG